>OCVV010988823.1_pt1 | contig 36403 bp, 27 predicted proteins | sample 1539721 | NCBI WGS metagenome assembly OCVV01 (sample SAMN02144230, study PRJEB22623) | gut metagenome | biome: sheep rumen | host: Ovis aries | place: New Zealand | reverse complement strand
TATATTATCTGCAGGTAATGAACTAGAAAGTACAACTGCACTTGTTGGAGAAGATGATTATCCTAATACTAGAATATTAGATCAATATTCATTAGAATTTTTAGACTTACCTAATAATTATTCTGAAAAAGACTTAAGGAAATCAATTGTGTCTAATTTAAAAGATTTTATTTTAGAAATAGGAAATGACTTTACATTCGTTGGTGAAGAATATAGAGTGCAGGTAGGCAATCGTGATTTTTATATAGATTTATTATTTTATAATAGAACTTATTCGTGCTTGGTTGCATTTGAGCTTAAAATAGATAAATTTGAACCTGAATATGTTTCAAAAATGAATTTTTATTTAGAAGCGCTAGATAGACAAGAAAAGAAAGCTAATGAGAATCCTAGTGTAGGTATTATATTATGTACATCTAAAGATGATACAGTAGTCGAATATGCACTATCTAGAAGCATGTCACCTACTGCAGTTGCAGAATATAGCACTAAATTAATAGATAAAAAGCTATTAGAGAATAAATTAAATGAGATAAGAGAAATTTTAAGTAAAGAAGAAGACTTTAAGAAACTAAAATAGTTTTTTTGATATCTATTATTTAACTATTATAAACAAAATGTCATATATGCTGGAATATGTAAAAATATTAAAAAAGCGCAATCATAAAAACACCTAAATATTAAAAAAGCGCAATCTTCAAAAGTACAAAATATTAAAAAAGCGCAATCATCGAGAAAAGAAAAAGCACAAAATGTGCCTTTATTCTTTATATGATCCTTTTATATTCTGTGTGTATATTTTCATAACGATAGCTTGAGGGTAATCACCAAAGTTTTTACCAAATAGGTTTATTCCACCTCTATGAATGGCGTTTTCTTTAACGCCTATTTTAAATTCAATATATGGATATTTTTGTATTTCTAAAGTGTTTAAATTAATCTTTTCATTAACTAATATATCATCTAGATATATACCATTTAAATTGATCTTTATGGTTTTTAAAATACCATATTGAGTGCTGTTTATAAACCAATATTCTGGAGAATATTTTCCTCGTCTTCCACCGAAATCACCTGGTGAAGTCCAGGTTAATAATTCTATTCCATTTATATAGAATGTGATATCTGATGGCCAATCATTTCTTGAATAATATGTTTCACTACATATTTCTAAGCTGAATTCTAGTGATTCTATTACATTACTTTCATTTAATTGATTAGGAAATAGATATGTTATGTGACCGCTTGAAAACCAGAGTAATTCAGCGTCTTTTTTCTCTGGAAGATAAAAAGAAGATACATGATCATAGTTTCCTAGTCCACTCTTTATGCCAGCTAGTCCACAAGGTGGCTCAATATCGACATTAGAAAAATTACCTATAGGCATCTCATATACTAATTCTCTTAAGTTATTGTTGTTATCGATATTTTCAAATATTACTTCAAATGAGTTAATTGCTCTACTACAAAGTTTTATATTACCTTTTTTATTAGGTTTATATTCTATTGAAATAAGGTTAGCTTCTTGAAGAATATTTGTATGTAATGTAACAGAAGAAATAGGCATATTTAAAGCTAGACTTAATTCTTTAATAGTCATAGGTTTTTCTTGAATTAACTCAAGAATTAATATTCTTTCTTTCGATGATAAAGCATGACAAGTTTTTAAAATTTTGTCTTTATTTTCTTTATTTGATATTTTGTATACTGGATTTGTATTTGTTGTATTTTTTGTAAGACTATTCATAAAATGACTTCCTATCTATTTTTATTATATCAAAAAATCCCTAAATATCAACAAAATTTAGCTTACATAAAATTTGGAAGCAATGTTTAAAAAAATGTAAAAAACATACAATGTCCAAAATATTTACATTTCTTTTAATATGAAATATTATAATTATGAAATCGCATTAAATATTTTATATATAATTTTTGTAAAAAATGAAAAGAGAGCACATATGAATAGATTGATGACCGCTTATCCACTTTTCGTAAAAGATCCAAATTTTTCTTTTTGGCTATCTGGTGATTATTTAAATAAAGATAAAGTGATTCACTGGGCAGGAGATATAAAGAATTTTTTAGGATACATTGAATACGAAAACAAGAAATATCGTTTTTTAGGTAGCGATAATAATATAGAAGAGATTAAACAGATAGATTTATGTGTTGATTTAATGAGCACACATTTTGTTTTTCAAAATGATGATTTAGAATTAACTGTTAGTTTTACATCTCCATTACCACTTGATGATATTTTATTATTATCTAATCCTTGTTGTTTCTTTGAATATAATATTAAACCTAAAAGAAAAATAGATGAAATAAAGTTGAGTCTATGTTTAGGTAATGAAATAGCGTATTCTACAGTTGATTATATACGAAAAGACATAATCAAAGTAGATAATAAAGAAATAGTTTATTTTGGATTAGAGAAACAACAACTATTAGTTAATAGTGCTGATTATGTATATCCACAAAGTGGCTATTATTATCTAATGTCAGATATATGTGATCTATTAGATAATGATTACGCTATTAAAGGAATGAATATACATAAGGGTATAGATAAAGAAATAAATGGAAAAATTCTATTTGGAGTAGATGATGTTTGTTCAATCTATTATTATGGCGAGATTCTAAATGGATACTATTTTGATGTGACTAAAAATAGTATGTTTAGTTGTCTAATTGATACATTTAATAGATATGAAGAAATAAAGAATCACTGTACTTTATTTTCTAATAAGGTTATAGAAGATGCGATAGAGTTTGGACCTGATTATGTAAATATCATCAAATCAAGTTATATGCAGTCTATCGCAGCTCATAAATTAGTTAGAACTAGAGATGGTAGAATATTATTCTTATCAAAAGAAAATGGTTCAGATGGCTGTATCGCAACAGTCGATGTAACATATCCAGTAATGCCTCTATTCTTAATATATAATCCTAAACTAATTGAAGGAATGTTGACACCTATATTTGATTTTTCAAGAATGTCTGTATGGGAATTCCCATTTGCGCCACATGACGCAGGGGTATACCCATACTGTCTAGGACAGTTCTACGCTATATATAATAAAGATTCTAAATATCAAAAATCTATTACATTTAGAAAAGATGATTATGGAGTACTTCCTAGATACTTTGAGTATCCTAAAGGAATGAATATCTATAATTATGATAAACAGATGCCTGTAGAAGAAAGCAGTAATATGTTAATTGTTTCATATTTACTATTTAAAGAAACAAATAACATTGATTATATCAGTAAGAATATAGATTTACTGAATACATGGGCTAATTACTTAATTAGTAAAGATATATTACCTGAATCACAATTATGTACTGATGATTTTGCGGGTCATACTAAAGGTAATATCAATCTAGCGATAAAAGCTATTGTAGGTATTAAAGCTTATGGAAAACTATTAAACGCTTTAAATAAAGACGGTAACTCTTATATAGGTGAAGCTAATAGAAGAAGAGATCTATTATTAAAAGAAGTTAAAAATGGTATTTTACCATTAAATAAAGATTCAAATCTATTTAGTTTAAAATACAATTTACTAGCTGATTTAATGTGTGAAACTAATCTATTTAATAGTGAACTATCAAATAATGAAAAAGAAGTATATATAAATGAAATGTTGGAATATGGAATTCCATTAGATGGAAGAAATAGCTATTCAAAAACTGACTGGCAGATATGGATATCTGCGATATATGGTAATTCTGAATTCAGTAAAGAAATATATAAAAGAATTAATAAATATATTTGTTCATCAATCATAAGAATCCCATTTAGTGATTTTTATGATTGTATAGAAGGCAAACCAATTTACTATGAGGAGCATAAGGCCTTTATCAATAGACCTGTTCAAGGAGGCTGTTTCGCTCCAATCTATTTAAAGAAAATAAAAGGAGGATGTTAAAAATGAAAAAATACTTATTTGTTTTAATTACCTTTTTAGCAGTCATTTTATTATCCGCTTGTAATAGGGATTCAAATCTAATACCAGGCGGAGAACAAATTCAAAAAGATAAAACACAACTATATGTATCAAACTTCAATGGTGGTATTGGTACTGATTGGTTATATAAAGTAAAAAGTCGTTATGAGGAAATGCATAAAGATGATATCTATGAAGAAGGAAAGAAAGGTGTCCAAATAGTAGTCATTCCTCATAAAGATAATGGATTCAATATGATTGATACTTTCGCTGGTAGTACCAATGAAGTAATATTTAATGAATATATTAGATATAACGATTGGGTCGCAAATAATTTATTATTAGATATCACAGATGTTGTGAAATCTACTTGTAATGGTGAAAGTAGAACTATTGAGGATAAATTATATGATACTCAAAAAGCTTTCTTACAAAAGAATGGTGTTTATTACGCTATTCCTCACTATAGTGTATATCAAGGATTAATGTATAATGTTGATTTGTTTGAACAGAAAGGATTATATTTCGCTAAAGAAATAGATAACGGAAACGATGGATTCATTGTAAAAGGTGAAGAAAAATCATGTGGTCCAGATGGAGTATATAACACATATGATGATGGACTTCCTTCATCATATGAAGAATTCTTTAAGTTATGCGACTATATGGTTCAAAGAGGTGTTACTCCATTTGTATGGACTGGTCAATACGCTTCTGATTACACTCAATATATCTTAAATGCTTTATATCAAAACTATGAAGGTAAAGATGATGTAATGTTAAATTATAGTTTTGATAGCAAAGATAAAACAACTGAAATCGTTACTAAAATTGAGAATGGAAAACCAGTTACAAGCAATGTGAAAATCACACCAGAAACTGGTTACCTATTAAAACAACAAACAGGTAGATATTACGCAATTGATTTCTTCTCAAGAGTACTATCTAATAGTTCATATTATCATCCATTTAGTACAGGTAACCTAACTTTATCACATACTGACGCTCAAGAATTATTCTTAGAAAGTTCATTAAAAAATGAACCAATCGCTTTCTTAATTGATGGTACATGGTGGGAAAATGAAGCTAAAGTTAGTGGCGCAATCGATAGAATGGTAAATAAATATGGCGATGTCGCTAAAAACCGTAACTTTGGATTCATGCCTCTACCTAGAAAGGTTGATGGAAGAGTTGAAGAAGGAGAAGGATCTAACTCTGTAATAATGGATTACATCAACGCTTATGCGGGTATCAATAAAGATATCCCAACATATAAAATCGATTTAGCTAAAGATTTCTTATTATATTGTTATTCAGATGAAATATTAGAATTATTTACTGAAACTACTGGTATCGCTAAAGGCATTAAATATGATATCTCTACTGAATCATTTAATAAGATGTCTAAATTCGCTCAATCAGTATGGGAACTTAAAAATAATTCAGAAATTATATACCCTAACTCAAATAGCTTATTCTTTATGCAGAACCAAACATCATTAACAGTTGATGAATGGGTTTCAACTGTTAATGGATCATTAGAAAATATCTATACTCATCTTAAAAACAAAGTAAATAAAGATGATGTATTTATGGGAAATGCAATAAGTGAAAAAACTTGGAGAGATAAATATTTTAATAATTAATTAGTAATATATTAACGTAAGGAAGTGTTAATATGCAACAGAAATGGAAAACAATAAAGCGAACAAGAGAATTAAATTTTTATATCTTTCTCATCGCTTTACCAATAATACAATTTTGTGTTTTCTATATTGGCGTCAACTTTAACTCTATTCTATTAGCGTTTAAAAAATATGACGCTCAAACAGGACAATATGTATTTAATGGAATCAACAATTTTAAACAAATATTTAATGATTGGTCTAACCAACCAATCTTTAAGGTTGCGTTAAAAAATTCACTAATTCTATATGGTGTAACCTTTCTTTGTATGGCACTTTCAACACTATTTTCATATTACATCTTCAAGAAAAGAACATTCCATACCTTATTTAAAATTGTATTATTCTTACCAAATATTATTTCAAGCTTAATCTTAGCATTAATATATATGTATTTTACGGAAAGGGCTGTTCCTGAATTCGCTCATAATTTTGGATCAACCATAAGCGGTTTATTATCCAATAGTAAAACATCATTTATTACTATTTTGATATTTAATATTCTCTTAAGTTTTGGTACACAAACATTATTAATATCTGGTGCGATGGAAGGAATATCTGATTCAATTCTTGATGCGGCAGCGATAGATGGATGTACACCTATGAAAGAATTTGTTCATATAATAGTTCCTATGGTTTGGCCAACTATTACGACATTCTTAATCGTTGGTGTAGCATCTATATTTACTAACCAGATGTGCTTATTCTCATTCTATGGCACTAGTGCTGAATATGCAAATATGACAATCGGATATTATCTATATCGTGAAACATTACTAGCTGGTATAGATAGATATCCATATCTCGCAACATTAGGTATCATTTTAACCATAATTGTTGTGCCTATCACTTATCTTTTCAAATGGGGCTTAAATAAATTTGGCCCTAGTACATATTAAGAAGGAGGGCTAGGTGATGAATCAAAAAGTTAACTTTAGTAGAAAACTAAAGAGAAAATTTAAGACTACTAGTCCAACCTTTATTATTATATTCTTCATCTTGATGTTATATGTTATATTCTTAGGCTATTTAGTTGCCTGGGGAATAATAACATCACTAAAAGATGTTGGAGAATTTAATGATAATGTTTTAGGACTAGCTAAACATCCAACATTTAAAAACTTTGGAACAATATTTAGAAATTTCTATGTACAAGTAAATATAAATGGATCACTTAAAACCATTTTCATAGAAAATATGATTGTTAATACATTGTTATACGCTGTAGGCGGAGCCTTCATCATGACATTTGTTCCATGTATGGTAGCTTACGCTGTAACAAGATTTAAATTCAAATTTAACGCTTTAATCAAAGGAATCGTAATAGTAACAATGATTCTTCCAATCATTGGTTCAGCTCCATCAGAAATATCTTTATTAAGAACTCTTGGTCTATATGATTCAATAATTGGAAACTGGATTCAAAAATTTCACTTCCTCGGTATGTACTTTTTAGTATTCTGTGCTTCATATGAAGTTATACCAAAAGATTTTGCGGAAGCAGCATATATGGATGGTGCATCTGAATTAAAGCTATTAACTAGAGCTATATTCCCAATGATTAGACCAATTTTTACAACCATATTATTAATGAATTTCATCACTTTATGGAATGATTATCAAACGCCACTATTATATTTACCATCACATCCAACATTAGCATATGGTGTATTTGAACTAAGCAGAACTACTATTAATGAATTAAATAACGTCCCAGCAAGAACAGCTGGTTGCGTAATATTACTAATTCCAATCCTAATTATATTTATTTCATTTAGAAAGAGAATTATGGGTAATATCACCCTTGGTGGAGTCAAAGAATAAGGAGGTAAAAATGCGAAAACTAAAATATTTATTTCCTATTGTGTTAATAATACTCGTTGTTATGTTAAGCTTAACAAGCAATTTGAACATTACTGTTAATGCTTATAGCAACGAAGAAATATTAATTGCGACAAAGTATACAATCAATGAGAAGCTAGATATTCCTAAGATAAAACTTTCTTATAATAACAAAGAATATGAAGCTACATCATATGTTAAATATCCAAGTGGAAAGATTATAAATAAGAAAATTATAGACCTAAATGAATCAGGTCTATATGAAGTAACATATCTAGCTAAAGCAGGTAGTATTACTTTAAGTAAAGTTGTTAATTTCAGTGTAACTAATGAATTATATTCTTTAGTTGGTGATAAATCAGAAGCTTATTATGGAACACACGAATATATGCCTAACGAAAAAGGAATAATCGTTAGTATCGCTCCAAATGAGACATTTGAATATAATAAGCCAATCGATTTAACAGCTTATAATAAATCTAATAAAATTGTTACATTGAATGTTTTACCTAGAACAATAGGTATCGCTGATTGTCAGAAGATATTTATTAGATTAACTGATATCTATGATCCAAACAATTTTATTACAGTAGAAATGAAAAAAGTAGAAGATGATGGATTAGCTTGGGCTGAAAACAGTACCTATGTTGTAGCTTACAGCAATGGTCAAGATGCCTGTGGACTTGAATCTGGATCACATCCTACAACAGGCCGTGTTGTAGAATATCGTGGTCAAACATATACAATTCATCAAAATAACTATTATGGTGCATACACTGTATATTCGATGCCTGGCGCACCAAGATATGTATCTCCTCAACAGAATTATTATGATCCAAAATATGTAGGAGAACAAGAATTCTCTGTTGCGATGGATTACGCAGAAGGAATCATCTATGGTGGACCATTCTTAAGCTTAGTAAATGATTTAAGATCAGATGTAATATATGGAAGTAATTTCTGGACAGGTTTTACAACTGGTGAAGCATATTTATCTATATCAGGTATCAACTATAACTCTGATTCTTTAAACTTAATCATCAAAGAAATTGCGGGTAATAAAACATCTTCAATGGAAGAAAATGTTTATGAAGATTTAAAAGCTCCATCTTTAGATATTAAATGGGATGGTGAATTTCCTAAAGGAATAAAAGGAATCAATTATCCATTATTTGATGCCTATGCATATGATGAATATGATCATGAAGAAAAAGAAGTTAAAAAGACAGTATATTTAAATTATGGTCTTAAAAATGAAATAATAGTACCTATTGAAAATAACTCATTTGTGACTGATTATATCGCTACATATTACATTAAATATGAAACTAAAGATAAGGCAGGTAATATCAGTTACAAAATCGTTCCTATAGAGATTAAAGAAGAAGCTCAATCTATAGAAATTGATAATATGAGCGATGCGAATCTATCCTTTAATGTCTTCGATTTAGTAGATGTTAAAAGGATTGAATATAAGAACGCAATAGGTTTTGAAAAAGAAGTAATCATAGCTTACTTAAAAGATAATAATGATATTTGTTATAACGTAGAAAATCACGAATTTAGACCATTATACGCTGGTAAATATGTTATTTCATATCAATATAGTGATTTCCTAACTACTAACAATTATCAATATGAAATAGATGTATTATCGTCATCTACCCCTCTAATTGAGGCTGATATCAAAGTTCCATCTTTCTTAATTAAAGATTGTGAATATACTTTGCCAAGTTATAGTGGCTATATCTTTAATAATAATGAATTAGTAACTAAAGATTTAGATATCTATGTTATTCAGGGTGGAACAGAAACTAGATTAGATAAAGGTGTATATAAACCTAATACTGAAGGAAACGCAACTATCAGTTATCGTCTTAATAATAATGGTGAAATAGCCAAAGTTGATAAAGATGTATTAATCATTGATACAGGTTATGCATCATCTTTAACAATGGGTAAATATTTCTATAGTGATAATGTAGAAATCACACACGAAAGCAAATACGTTGAATACAGTTTAAAAGAAAATAAAAAGACTAATTTAGAATTTATTAATGGTCTTCCTTCAAGCAATTTTAATATTCGTTTAGCCGCATCAGACACTAAAGCTAATTTCTCTAAAATTAACTTATATTTAACAGATATGAGCGATGAGGATATTAAGATTAAATTTACATATGAAAAAGAACCTACTGGTTATGTTAAATTCTATATCAATGATTTAGCCGCAACTAATTATAATACCTTATTCGCTTCAAGCGATAGCCCAATCATCTGTGAATATAATAACCGTACTTTACAAGTATCACCACATCCAAGCAACTATCAACTAATAACTAAAACTGTTAAGGGTGAAGAATTCACTGGATTTAAGAGCGACAAGATTAAATTAGAAATAGAAATTGATGATGTATCAGGTGATTCAGCTTTAAGAATAATCAATTTATGTGGTCAACCATTTACTAAAGTAAAAGCTGATATTATTGAACCAAAGGTTTATGTATATAACGACGTTGGTGAATTTGATATAAATAGCACATATACACTACAAAAAGCAACTATCGCTGATGTATTAGATCCTAATATTGAAGCATTTATTAGAGTTAAAGATCCAGATGGAATAGTTGTCTCTAGTACTGATGGAGTGCTACTTGATAAGGGTGCACCATATAACTTAGCTCATAAAATCAATCTAGATAAATATGGTATATATCAAGTTTATTATGAAGCAGTTGATTCCAACAACAACACTACACAATATTCATTTATTATAAACGTTATAGATAAAGAAGAACCAATAGTTAAGATTATTAATCCAATTACTAGAGCGACATTAAATGAATATGTCGATATAGCTAAAATTGAAGTATTCGATAACTATAGTAAGAATTTTGAAATTTATGTTTCTATTACTACACCTAACGGTAATATGTATCCAATGACTAGAATAGAAGAAAATAGAATCATTAATAAAGCATTTAAAGCTATAGAAAAAGGAACATATACTATCAACTATTTTGTAGCGGATGAAGCAGGCAATTCAACATTCGTTTACTATAAAGTAACTATAGAATGAGAGGTATATAAAGATGAAAAGAATATTATTTATAATCCTATCTACCTTATTAGTTCTATTTATAGTTGGTTGTAAGAACAAAACTAAAGAAAAAGAAACAAAAAAAGATGAACCAAATAATGAAGTTCAAAATGGATATGTCCAAGAATATACAGGCGAATATATGAATTATAAGAAAATTGATCAGGTTGTTGGTTCAATCCACCAATATAAAATGGATGAAACAAATAATTATGTTTTAGAAGATGGTAAATCTAATTATGAATTATTATTGCCAGATGAGGCTTCTGCAGCTTTGATATCTTTCGCTAATGAATTTATCAATCTATTCTTTGAAGCGACTAATCTAAAATTAGAAATATCATATGATAGTGATTTTGATGAAAATAAAAACTATTTCGCTATTTCTAATAATACATTATTTAATAATAGCGGTATTAAATTAGATTACAACCAAATTCAATCTCAAGGTTTTATTATCAAAACATATAATAATTCTATATTAATTAATGGTTTTACCGAACAAGCTTGTCTAAATGGTGTGTATGAATATATGACTCTTGTAGCGAACTATCGCTATCTAGGACCAGATACATACACTTTAAACACAAATATCAAAAACATAAAATTATATAATTACGATATCATTGACGCACCAGATATCGAATATCGTGTTGGATCTTATTCATTTGTGAATTCTTCTAATATGAGAAAATATCGTTTCCAAGGAAGCTTATTTATTCCAATTAATGGCCATACTTGGCATAACACATTTGATTATTTACCACCATCAACATATAAAGAAACTCATCCTAAATGGTATTCAGTTGACGGAACACAATTATGTTATAGCGCAAGAGGTGACAATGATGAATTAGCTTTAATGCAGGAACAAGTATTTGAAGTATTAAAACAAAATTTAATTGCTTATCTTGAACGTAACATAGTTACTTTCTCAATTCAGGACAGCAACACATTCTGTACTTGTCCAACATGTCAGGAATCAAAATTAAAATACAATGGTTCTAACGCTGCGTTAGTAGTTAAGTTCTTAAATAAGATATCTGAAAAGGTTGATGAATGGTTTAATGGTGATGGAAGCGAATACAAGAGAGATTTAAAGATTCTATTCTTCGCATATCTATCTACAAATGTCGCTCCAGCAGTTATTGATGAAGCAACTAATGAGTATAAACCAGTAGATGAAGAAGTTAGATGTAGAAATAATGTTTGTCCATTCTTCGCTGATATAAGAGGAGATTACACAAAGAGTTATTATGATGAGACATCAGCGAATAACCAATACGCTACAAACTTAAAAGCGTGGACAAACTGTAGCTCACACATATTTGTATGGACTTATTCAACTAATTTCCATTATTATTTAACTCCTTATAACTCATTTGATGCGATGACTAATAGCTATAAATTCTTTGTCGAATGTAAAGCTAATTATCTATATGATCAAGCTCAATTCAACCAAGGACAATCAGCGACAGGCTGGTCATTCTTAAAAGAATATATCACATCAAGAGCTTCATGGGACTGTAATTTAGAATTAAATGATTTATATGATGAGTTCTTTAGTGAATTCTATTCTCGTGACGCTAGCGTCATTATGAGAGAACTATTTAATGAATACTTAGTTTTAGCTAATTATCAAACAAATGTATTAGGATATAGCGGACCTAACTCTATTTATCATAATCCATTCCAAGAAAAGTACTGGCCAAAAAGAACTTTATTAAGTTGGTTAGAAAAGTTCGACGATGCGCTTTCATCTATTAATAAATATAAAGATAGCGCTCCAGGATTATACGCTAAATATTATAGCCATATCACCGCTGAAAGAGTTCAATATACATATCTACTATTAAAGATTTATAGTTCTTCATTATCAGAAGAAGAATTAGCTTTCTATAAAGCTCAATTCCATAGCGACGCTGAAAGCAATGGTATGTTATATGAAAGTGAATTAGCTAATTCATTAGTAACTAATATCTTGAAATAGGTGGTGTATTATGAAAAGAATAAAGATTTACGCCATAGCTATAATTACTATTTTCTTAATGTTGTTATGTTCTTGTAATAAGAAAGAAAAGACTAACAACAATAATTATTATCTAGAATTTAAAACAGCTAGTATTGAGTTATTAACTTATGAAGTTATTGAGCTTCCAATTAATACAAACGCTAATTTAGATGATATTAGTTTCAAATTTTCTACTGATGGAATATGTACAATTATAGATAACCATCTTGTAGGCTTAAAAGAAGGACAAGTTTCTTTAGAAGCGACTATCAATAACGAAAAAGCAAATCTAAATATTGAAGTAAAAGATGATAATGAAGTTCCATTCTTAGAGATTGATGAAAATAATATTAATCTATTTGTTGATTCATATTTTATAGTTAATCCTAAAGTCTATTTAAGAAGTGAATTATTAAACGCTAATATCAAATACCAAATTGAAGATGAATCAGTTATAAACGCAGAAAACAATAGAATCATCGCTAAAAAAGAAGGTAATACAACTCTAAATATTATCGCTAGTTATTATGGATTTGATGGAGATAACAATCTAACTCTATCAAGAACAATAAACGTTAATGTTATACCATCAGTCATTGTATCAATAGACGCTAATGAACTAGTTATAAATAACCGTGAAGATGTGATTAATGGTGTTGAATACAAGAATAAGACAAAATTATCTGGTTCAGTTTATCTCAATAATAGTTACCAAGATATATTTAGTCAAAATGTAACATTTAAATCATCAAATGAAGATGTCGCAACTATTGATAATGGATATGTTATTGGAAAGAGTGTTGGCACAACTTCGATATACGCATCTATCGATATTGATGGTGTAAGTTATGAGTCTAATCGATTAAATATTAAAGTCACAAAGCCAATTATAAAAATTGATATGGAAGCTTTAGATATCGATTTAAGTTCTAGTGAATTTGATATCCCATTATCGTTTATGATAGATGGCGATAACAAGATCATTAACATCTATGATCAAGATAATGATGAATTAAGCATCTATACTAATAATTCATTAAGTTATGATGAATTAGGTCCACAAAAATGGATAGTTGAGTCGAATAAAAACAACTACTTAATCGATGTTATCTGTTGTAGTAAGATTATCACTACTAAAGAAGAATTAGCGAGTATCCATACATATGGTAAAAACATCATTAAAGAATCAGCTGGTATAGTGTCATATGAAGGCTATTACATTTTAGCTAATGATATCGATATGAGAAACACTAGGTTTAAAACATATTGTGGTATCACAACTGGCGCAACATCAGTTATCTATAATGGCTTTATTGGAACATTTGATGGTAGAGGACACACTATTTATAACGCTGAAGTATCAGCGAGTAAAGGTGGCTTGTTCGGTACACTCAATAAAGCGTCTGTAGTTAAGAATGTCGCATTTATAAACGCTATATCAAGCGGTGAATCAGGATTAATCACATCAAACTGTGGCGGTACAATTGAAAATGTTTATGTTGAAGGCAAACTAACTTGTACACACGCTACAAAAGATTCGCCTAGTTCACTTCTTGCGAGTCGTATATTTGATGGCGCTAAGATTACAAATTGTGTTATTAAAATAACTAATCCTAAAGTAAACAATAATTATTCATCAGCGATTGGTATGTTTATAAGCGCTAAAGAAGATGCGTTACATAACGTATATGTTCTTGGTACAAATTATAAAGTTATATCAACTACTGCGGCTGATAAATATAACATTTTAATAAATCAAGATAATGGACAATTTGAGAACTATAGTGATTTATTATTACAAGACTTATCAAGTTTTAATGAATGTTGGGAATTTAATGAAGATTCAATTATATTTAAACCAATTAATAAAGATTAATATAAACAAGGAGGAATTGTAGTGAAAAAATTATTATTTATTTTTGTACTTGCATTAGTAAGTGTGGTCGCTCTATCTGCCTGTAACGCTAAAACAAAAAGTAGTGAACAAGATAGTCAACACGTTCACACATATAGTGATGTATGGTCTAAAGATGACACATATCACTGGCATGCGGCAAGTTGCGAACATAAGGACGAGGTAAAGGATAAAGAAGCTCATAGCTATGGTGACTGGACAGTTACTAAACAAGCTTCTGAAACAGAAACTGGTCTAAAAAAGAGAACTTGTAGTGTTTGCGGATTCGAACAAACAGAAACAATAGCTAAATTAGACCATGTACATGAATTTAGTGGCGAATGGAAATATGATGAAACAAACCACTATAAGGAATGCGCATGTGGTGAAAAGGGCGAAATAGAAGCTCATAAAGGCGGAACTGCGACAGAAACTGAAAAGGCAGTTTGTGAAGTATGTGGCGCTCAATATGGCGATTTATTACCTCATACTCATAATTATGTAGATGGTGTATGTAGCTGCGGAAAAACTGAAGAAGGTTACTTCGATAAAAATATCGATGGTGATAATACTGATTGGAGTAGCGATTTAGAAAACGCACTATCAACATTTGGCGCTGATACTGGTACAGGATTCAGTGTTATAGGTTATCATAAAGATGGAAAAGCTTACTTCGCTGTTACATTTAAAACTACAGAAGCTAGCCCAACTTCATTTGAAATCTTCCAAAAAGATGGCGCAACTAGATATATCTTAAAATACAACAAAGATTTAGATAAATGGTTTGCGGAAGATGGCAGTGATTACTTAGTTGCGGTATATGGATCATATTCAAAAGAATCTGATTTAAATACATATTTTGTTGAATCTATTTGGGATTTTAAAGAATTCCCACAAGAAGAAAATGGCAACTACCGTATCAACTTCGCATCAGCAGTATTTGAAAAATCAGCAGCAAGTTTTAGTGATAGCCAACCTGAATATTGGGTATTATATGGTAAGAATGCTTGGGATGCTTCATGGAACTATGAATTAAAAGAAACTACTGAAATCGGTCATGAACATTTATTAGATGAAAATCGTGATTGTATTATCTGTGGTGAAAGTTTCCAATTAGAAGATTTAGCTATTACTTTAGATGGCAAATTAGATGAATGGCCAGAAGAAGTTAAAACAACTATGTTACAGTCATATGACGAAGAAGATCGTTTCTTCAAACAAGTTGGTTTCATCGACAGCAAATATGTATATCTATTTGTTTCTGTTGCGCATAGAGAAGCAGTCGGCAACTTAAATATTATTGTTGGTGGTAATCATTTTGGGCAGATAGTATCTGGTTCAGTATTTACTGGTAACAATGTAGAAGCATTAAAAGTATTAGAAGAATCTGATGACTTATTCAATATTACTAATTATGAATTCGTATTATCATTAGAAAAACTTCAAAGCTTCGCTCCAAGCGTAGTTAATGCTGAAGGTGCTAAATTAGGTATCGATGTTAACTTTGAAACTGAAGAAAGCAATGCGTTCGCATGTTCTCCTACTAAATTAGGTATGTGGGCAATCGCTGGATATAACTCATGTAGTGTTGCGAATAACTTCTCATACACTAAGACTGGTGTATTACATGATCATAGTTGGGATATAGATAGAGGTATCTGTATCTTATGTGGTGAAGAAGCTCCACATAACGATTATGATATCGAAGTCGATGGTGATTTAAGCGATTGGAATCAAGATATTTTAACAGCTTCATTAAAGACATACGGAACAGAAGGAAATGGATTTGAAGTTGCGGGATATCATAAGAATGGTTTCTTATATTTAGCAGTTACAATTAAAACACTAGGCGCTACTCCTAATCTATTTGGATTAGTAGATACAGCTGGTGCTGAATATCTATTTAGATTTGAAGGCGATAAATTTACAAAGAGCACTGTTTCAGTTGCGGTAGGAACATCAGTAAGCGAAAATACTTATGTTTTAGAAGGTATTGTTGATTTAGCTAAATTTACACCTAATACAGATGGAAATTATGTATTCGGTTTAGAAGCAAATGTTAATGAAACTTCTAAAGCTTCATTCAGTGAATCTAATGCTGCATACTGGGTAATGTATGGCAGAAATGCATGGAATTCAGTAGAAAATCTATTTACATTCACTGGAAGTGGAATCACTCATAAACATATTATGGGCGAATGGGAACATGATGAAACTAAACACTTTAGATCTTGTGCTTGTGGATATACTGAAGAAGAAGAACATAAGGGTGGTACATCTACAGAAGACACATTAGCAGTTTGTGAAGTATGCGGAACTCCTTATGGTGAATTAGCAGATCACGTTCATAATTATGTTTATCATGTAGATGGTGATAACCACTACGCTAGCTGTAGTTGTGGTTCAACTTTAGCATCAGAAGCACATAGCGGTGGAACTGCGACAGAAACTGCTTTAGCAGTATGTGATAAATGTGGTGCATCATATGGTAAATATTCTACTGGTTATTCAATCGTTTTAGATGGCGAAAATAACGAATGGAAAGAGAATGTTGTAAACGCAAGATTAAAAGGCTTCTATGGCGAAGAAGGACAAAAACGTGGATTAGAATATATGGCATTCTTCGATGATCAATATATCTATTTATTCACTCATACAGTTACTGCATCTAACACTGATAAATCATTCGATATAATATTCAATGTTGATGGTGAATTAAAACAAGCTACACTTGATGGAAGCAAAGCTTATAAACTAAATCAAAATGTTGCGCTAGAAAATGGTTTATACGATACAAAATTAGAAGTAGTATTAAATAAAACAGATTACGTAAACTCATTAGGTAGAGTATTCCTTGGCATTTGGTTTATGGGTTGTGATGATAGTTTCGCTCCATTATCTTGGTATGAAGAAGGCAAAACTACTATTTGGACTCTTGCAGAAAGATGTCCATGGTGGAAGAATACAATGTCTCACCAAGAAGTAACAGCTAATGGATTTGATCATTTCCATGATATGTCTAATGGCGTATGCTTATGGTGTCAAGAAGAAGTTAAGTTCGCTATAACTGTAGATGGCAAGAATGATGATTGGAGTGACGCTATTCTAAATACTTCTAAATCATTAGATGGTAAAAATAAACTTAAAGCATCAGCATTCACTGATGAATCACATCTATATTTATTCGTTGAAATAACTAATTTAACAGCCACTGAAGCAAATTACCTAGTAATTGAAGGCTCTAACGCAAGCAAAGTTCGTGGTAAAACTGGATTTGGTATTTATCATGATGCAGGATCAACTTTCGTAAGACCATGGTGTAATGGATCTTGGGCATGCACACATAACTATAATGATTGTGATAATGGTTATGAAGCATATGCATTAACAAGAGAAACAAATGGCGAAGGCCAAGTTGTTGTTCGCTACGAATTAGTAATCAAGAAATCACTAATCGCTCAAGCTGGTGGTGAAGTATGGATTGAAGTATCAATCGACGATACAGCAGGTTGGGGTTCAGGACAAGCGTTAACTGACTGGAAATATATGAAAGTTACAGAAGAAGGAATTGCTTAGTCAATAATTAAACCATAGGCTATTAAAATTATGCATAAAGGGATGTCGTTGTGGCATCCCTTTATTGTCCTTATAAAATATATCCAAGTAAATATTAAAAATGTTTCCGAATTTATTGAAATTATTGTATCATTTGGTAGAGGGCTTTTATATGAAATATAAAGAATTGGTAGATGAATTAAATAGGATAAGTGACTCTAAATTTGCGGATTTTTCTAAATCATTACTTAATAGTGATTATAAAGTGATTGGTGTAAAAAGTCCTGTATTAAGAGATTTAGTAAAGAAATATAAAAATGATGAAGAATTAAAAACTAGCGATTTCAAAATAGGAGAATATTTTGAAATAGATTTGTTGTATTTCGCATTATCTTTAGTTAGATTAAATGATATAGATAAACAATTATCTTTCTTAAAGAAAAATATAAAATACGCTAAATCATGGGCCATAACTGATTCTATGTCAGCTTATATGAAAAAGATATCATTTGAACAGTTTTATGAATTCTTTTTATCTACCTATAATAGTAAATATACATATGAAAGAAGAATGGCCTATGTATTAGGTTTAAAACAATATAGAGAAAATAGAATAACTGATATATTACCATTCATAGTTCATAACGAAGAATATATGGTTATGATGTCAGAAGCGTGGCTTTTATCTGTTATTGCGCTTAAACATGAAGATGCGGTATATGAATATTTAAAAGAATGTGATGATCTAGTTTTAAAAAGAAAAACTATATCAAAAATTTGTGATTCATTTAGATATTCAAATGAATCAAAAGAAAAGTTTAAAGAACTTAGAAAATAACAAATATAAAGATGTGAAACTAGGTAAATTTTATTATTCTGTTTAAAGTATAAAAACAAATAAACCAAATTAGTTATTTATTAGACCTGCTAGAAAAATAGGGTATGTTAATAGGAATAGATTTAAAATTCTATATTTGCCTTTCCAAAAACTCATAGAATCTAGGAAGTTTTAAAGATAATTTCCCATATTCTGGGGATTCTATAATTCCTCTTTTTATTAATCTATCTCTATATACAGAAAAAATATTTTTCTTCATTTTAGATCTTAAAAGTAAATCCTCTACACTATTAATATCATCGCTTGTAAATGCTTTAAGTATTAACTTATCATTTGAACTAAGCTCACTATACATTTTTTCATATACATATTCTTCCAAGTACTGATCATATTTAGCGTATAGGTTATCATCTAGTTTTGGATTATGTCTTTCAAAAACTAAATAGCCTAATACTTGATAAGCGTATGCGTATCCTTTCGTTTCTTTCGCTAAGGTTAACGCATCCTCTTTAGTGATATTTAATAATTCTTGGTAGGAATTAGTAATTGCGGCTAAATTAAGTGGCTCAAGGCTTATTTTTGGCGCTCTATATAGAAAAGTTAAATCCTTATCATTTTGTAATTCATAAATATTTTGGTATAGTCCTGTCATTAATAAATGAATAGGATATTCTTTTCTAATCAAAAGCTGAAAGGCTTGAGTAAATGTTTTTACATAGTCATTGTTAGAAACTTCATCAACCGCAATCAAAACATTCTTTTTACTTTTCTTTATCCTATCTAATAATATTTCTATCAAAGATATAACATTTGTGATAGGTTTTTCCCCACTAATCGAAAAAGAAATACCACTAAATGAAAAATCAAATGTTTTATTGTTAAATATCTTATTCATTATACTTGAATCATATAGTGCGGATGCGAATTGTTCTAACATGTCATAACTAGGAATTAATTCAATTACAATCCAATTCTTTTCATTTTCAAATTGTTTAGATATATGAGAAAGCATTACTGTTTTTCCAGTTCCTCTTACACCAGTTATTAAAAGTAATCTATTACCTGTAGCGGATTTAAAGTTTAATTCTATCTCTTCTGTTTGTTTTAATCTTGAAATATAATTACTTGGTTTTAAACCAAATGTTAATTCAAATGGATTGTTCATTTTTATACTCGTTTATACTTTATAAATATTTTTATACTCCTTTATACTTTTTTCAATATTATATTTTAATAATAAGTTTATGATTTACAAAGTACTCTTTTCAATTCATAATTAATTATGAATATGAAGAAAACTAAAATAAAAGAAGAATCATTCTTCTATAAAAACCTTGAAGTAAATATGTTGATACCTAATAAACCTAATGAAAATTATGATTGGGTTTTTAAGTGTGATTATTATGGTGAATTTAAAGAACTAGATTATGCGCTAGTTGAAAATGGATATCATGTTGTATATATGAAAAATATATCTAGATGGGCGTATATGAAAGATATAATTAATAAAGGTGAACTAGCGTTCTATTTAAACACAACTTATAATCTATCATTATATTTTAGTTTAATTGGATATGGCTCTGCTGGTTCAATTGCGATTAAGTTCGCATCGCTTTATCCTGAATTTATTAATTCTATAATATTAGATTCTCCAGTTGTTGATTTTATTAGTTGTCCAGGAAACATAAAGGATAATTATTCTAAAAATAGTTGGTTAAAAGAGTTCTCTATTATTTATCCTAATGAGAATCTAATATCGCTTGAAACATCTAATGTTAATCCAAAGAATCTATTAAATACTTTAAATGAATATAATATCCCTATCTATATTATGTATTCAGATAATGATGAAGTAGTACCATTTAATGATAACACTAAACTAATATACGACGCTTATGATGATAAGAACAGCGTTATCATTAAGAAAAAGAAATCTGATGGACATAGTGAATTTGGCGATATAGATTTAGTTGATGATATTATTTCATTTATTATTAATAGATAATTAAGAGGTTTTTATGTGGTGGTTATATCTAATAATTGGTATAGTTGTATTTATAATAATAGGAATAATCATATTCTGTGTTGTTTTAGATACGTATTATACTCATCCTAAAATTAGTACATATGAATTTGTAAAACAATATCATTTAGATAGATTCATGTATTATGATTATGATGATTTAAAGAAAGAAGATTATATTATTAAATTAAAAGATGGATATGAGATAAACACAAGATTCTTTAATTTAAATCCAGGAACAAAGAAATACATTATCTTTTCTCATGGTTTTACAGCTAACATGGTTAGCGATTCTAAATATTTCCCTATCTTTAGAAAACTTGGTTACAATATCATCACATATGATCAAAGAACACATGGTAAAAACAAAAAAGATAAATGTACTATGTCACTTAAAGAATCAATAGATTTATTAGAGATAATAGATGATACATATAATAGATTTGGTAAAGATATTTATTTAGGAATACATGGAGAATCTATGGGTGGCGCAACTGTAATATCTCTTATGCGCTATAACCCTAATGTAAAATATATAATCGCAGATTGTCCATTCTCTAGTTTAAAAGAGTTATCATATGATGGCGCAAAAAAGATATTCCATTCTCCAAGATTCTTAGTTGATTTATCTGGACCTATATGCAAACTAATATATGGGTGGAATCCTAATAAGGTTAGACCAATAGATGATATCAACAATACTAAAGTACCTTTATTGTTGTTTCATGGTGATAGTGATAAACTAATTAATTATAAGCATTCTATAGATATCTACAATGCATATAATTCATATAAAGAATTATATTTATTTAAAGGTGCTGATCACGCTGAATCAGTAGTTAAAGACTTTAATAAATACGAAGAAGATATAAAAGGATTTTTAAAGAATATAGAAAGATTATGAAAGAAAAAACATACCAAATAGTTTCAACAGTCTTATTATTATTTATAGTTGTCTCTATGATGATGATTTTTTTCTTTTCTAGTCAGGATTCCACTAGAAGCAGTGAAACTAGTTCAAAGATATCTAATTTTGTAATATCAGTATTATATAAAGATTATGATGATTTAGATAATAATGAAAGAAGCGCTATTAAATCTAAGGTTGATTATATAGTAAGAAAAGGAGCTCACTTTACTGAATTTATGTTTTTATCATTCGTTATTACTATATATGCATATTTAGTAATAGCGCATAAAAAGAAAAACACATTTATATCTTTTCTTATTTCTATCCCACTTGGAATTATATATGCGTTTATAGATGAATTCCATCAAAAGTTCGTGAGTGGTAGAGCGATGATGTTTAGGGATGTTTTAATAGATTCATTAGGTGTTTTAACTGGCGCAATAATCGGCTTTTTATTGTTTACATTAATAAGATATTGTATAATTAAAAGGAATAGAAAACTTAATAAAGAGGAAATAAGAAATGAGTGAAGAAAAATTAAATGAAGTAGAAGAAAGAGACGCGATTGAAATGTTGTTAGATGATGAGTGTACTGATGACATCACACTCTACGATGAAAACAACAATCCAGTAGACTTTGAACAGATCGCTGTCATTCCACTAGAAGATAGATTGTTCGCAATCTTAAAACCAGTTGAACCACTTGAAGGCGTTAACGAAGATGAAGGAATCGTTATCGAAATAGATGAAGAAAATGAAGATATCTATACAGTTAACGAAGATGAGATTGTTGATAAAGTATTTGAAGAATACTATAAAATGAACGAAGAAGAAAAATAAAGGAGATTGTGTGTAGAAATACACGCATTTTCTTTTGAATTAAGTAAAGATTAATATATAATGAGGAATATTTTATCATATCATTTGAATTATTTTATGTTTTTTATTATCATAAAAAAAGCGAGGTAAATTATTATGTCTGAACTAGTTATTAAAGATCTCTACGCTAGTGCGCAAGGGACTATGATATTAAAAGGAATTAATCTAACACTATCTGAAGGTGAAACAGTAGCGCTAATGGGCCCTAATGGAAGCGGTAAATCAACGCTTGCGTATGTTATTATGGGACATCCATCATATAAAGTAGAAAGCGGTTCTATTGAATTTGATGGTAAAGATGTTTTATCTATGACTACTGATGAAAGATCTAGATTAGGTCTATTTTTAGCGATGCAGTCACCATATGAAATAAGCGGTGTTACCAATAGAGATTTCATTAAACAAGCATTAGATAAAAGAAATACTAGTGAAAAGAAATTAGTATCATACTATAAGTTCTCAGTTAAATTAGATAAAGCTATTGAAGAATTGAAAATGGATAAGGATTTAGCTGATAGATATGTTAATGAATCTTTTTCTGGAGGAGAAAAGAAAAAGAATGAAATTCTACAGATGAAGATGTTAGAACCAAGAATCTCTATTTTAGATGAAATAGATTCTGGACTTGATGTTGATGCGGTTAAGATAGTATCTGAAAATATCAATGAATTAAAATCTAGATTAAATATGGGATTATTAGTTGTATCTCACTATCATAGATTATATGAATATATTAAACCAAATAGAGTGGTTGTTTTAATTAATGGTGTAATCGCTAAAGAAGGAGATAATTCTTTATTAGATTATATCGATACTAATGGTTATGATGAAATAAGAAAAGAAGCTGGACTATTTGAAGAGGATACTGTTGAGCTTCTTGAAACATGCGCATTTAAAGGAAACAAATAATTATGACACCACTAAAGAATAATATGCTTATTGGTGAAAAGGAATTAGAAAAATATAGTTTTGATATTGAGAATGAAAACTATATTTTTGAAATACCTGATAATAAAAAAACCACTATATTAATCTATTCTAATCTAAAGAGTGAATCAAATATCACATTTAATATAGGTGAGAATTCTATAGTAAAGATAGTCTATTTCGCTATCGGTAATTATAGTTATTCTTTATCATTTAATATCTCTAAAGACTCAAGTTTAGAACTATATACATCTGATAATAATAAAGCTAATTCAAAGATTGTAAAGACAGTTAATCTATTAGGTGAGAATTCATATTTTAAAGGATATGAATATATCTATTCATCTAACAATATAATTACTGGTGGATTCTATGTTAATCATCTATCTAAAAATACTACCGCTGAATCTGTATTAAATTATCTATCTAATAATAATGGATATATTAATAGAGATGCGGTTGCGACAATAGATAAAAATATGGATAATTCATCATCTAGTGAAAATATTAAAGGAATCATATTATCTAAAGATTCAAAAATTGATTCAAAACCTATTCTCGTGATATCTTGTGATGACGTTCACGCATCACACGGTTGCGCAATAGGCACTATCGATGATAATGAAATATATTATCTTATGAGTAGAGGATTATCTAAAGAAGATTCATTAAAGATTATTTGTAAATCTCTTATTAGTCCAATATTAAAAGAAGCTATAGATGAAGAATTCTATAATCTTTTAAAACCTGCATTATTTGAAACTATTGGTGAATAATATGAAAGAATTATTTCCTGCATTATTAAATAATAAAGATTCAGTATATTTAGATAGCGCCGCATCTTCAATAAAACCTAAAGCTGTTATAGATGCGATTAATGATTACTATCTAAACTATTCTTGTAATATTGATAGAGGCGTATATAAAGAATCTATTAGTGCGACTAATAAGTGCAATGAATCAAGAGAAATGGTGGCTAAATATATAAACGCTAAAAAAGAAGAAATAGTATTCACTAGAGGCGCATCTAATTCTTTAAATATGGTAGCGATGATGATTAGTGAAACACTTAATGATGGTGATGAAGTTATCACATCAGAACTTGAACATCATTCATCATTCTTACCTTGGCTTAATGTATCTAAACATAAAAATATTGTATTAAAATTTGTTGAATTAACTAGCGACGCTAAAATAACTGTAGAGAACTTTAAAAAAGTACTAACAAATAAAACTAAGGTTGTAGCGTTAACTCACGTATCTAATGTTTTAGGATATAAAACACCTATTGAAGAAATAATAAAGCTCTCTCATGAGGTTGGCGCAATAGTATCTATTGATGGCGCTCAAGCTATTCCACATATGAAAATAGATGTTAAAGCGCTAGATGTTGATTTCTATTCATTTTCACTTCATAAAATGTGTGGTCCAACTGGACTAGGTGTTTTATATGGTAAAAAAGAATTATTAGAAAAATATAATCCAGTTGAACTTGGTGGAGAAATGAATGATGAAGTATCAATTGATAGTGTTACCTATAAAGCTATCCCACATAAATTTGAAACTGGAACAATGCCTATCGCATCTATATTTGCGGTTAAGCCTTGTATAGAACTATTAAATAGTATAGGTATAGATAATATAGAAAAAAGAAGTGTATATTTAAGAAATTTAGCGCTTAAAGAAATGATGAAGATGGACGATATAATCGTATATAACGCTAGTGAAGAATCATCGATCATCGCATTTAATATAAGGGGCGTTCATTCACACGATGCGGTATCATCTTTAGCTGAAGATAATATATGTATTAGAGCTGGACATCACTGCGCTGAACCTCTTCATAAATTTTTAAAATTATCATCTACTTTAAGAGCGAGCTTCTATTTCTATAATGATGAAGAAGATGTAAGAAAATTTATTGATGGTTTAAATAAAACAATAGAATTCTTTAAGGAGGTTGGTTACATTGGCTAATTTAAATAATATCTATAGACAGGTCATTATGGACCATTATAAAAATCCTAGAAATAAAGGTATTACCTCTAAAGAAGGATATATTAAATGTCATATTAAAAATCCATCTTGTGGAGATATGATCGATGTCGAATCATATGTAAAAGATGGAGTTATTGAAGATATTAGACATGATGGACAAGGATGTTCAATATGTTGTGCAAGCGCATCAATAATGAGCGAAGTAGTAAAAGGAATGAAGGTTGATGAAGCTGAATACTTCCTTAAAAACTATCTTTTGATGGTATCTAATCAAGAATATGATGAAAGTGTAGATTTTGATGAACTTCAAGTATTTGATGGAATCAAAGACTTCCCCGCAAGAGTTAGATGCGCATCGATATCTTCTCAAGCTCTACTTTCTACTTTAAAAAAGGAGAACTAGATTATGCATGAGGAGAATTTAAAGAAAAAAGAAGAATTAAATAATATCGCTAACGAATATAAATACGGATTTGTGACTGACGCTAAAGCGTATAAAAAGGTTAGTGTCGGTTTAAATGAAGATATCGTTAGAGAAATATCTAAAGCTAAGAATGAACCTGAATGGATGTTGGAATATAGATTAAAATCTTTAAAAGCTTTTAATGAACTAAAAGATCCAACATATGGACCAACTGAAAGAATTAAATCAGTAGATCCAAACGATATGTGTTTATATATTAAATCTACTGATTCAGTAAAGCACGATTGGGATGAAGTGCCTGAAAATATTAAAGATACTTTTAATAAGCTTGGAATAATGGAAGCTGAACAGAAGTGGTTATCAGGTGTCTCTACTCAATTTGAATCAGAAGTCGTATACCACAACAATAAAAAAGAACTAGAAGAACAAGGTGTTATATTCTTAGATACAGATACAGGCTTAAAAATGTATCCTGAGATATTTAAAGAATATTTTGGAACAGTTGTTCCATATAATGATAATAAATACGCAGCGCTTAATAGCGCAGTATGGAGTGGAGGATCATTTATTTATATTCCTAAAGGAGTAAAGTTAAATAAGCCTCTTCAATCATATTTTAGAATCAATTCTGCGAATATGGGACAGTTCGAAAGAACGTTAATCATCGTTGATGATGATGGATTTGTAAATTATGTAGAAGGATGTACGGCACCTAAATATTCTGATGATTCACTTCATTCTGGCGTAATTGAAATAATTGTTAAAAAGAACGCTAGATGTAGATATTCAACAATTCAAAACTGGTCTAATAATATAATCAACTTAGTCACTCAAAGAGCGGTTGTTGAAGAGGGTGGATATATGGAATGGATCGATGGAAATATCGGTAGTGGCGCAAATATGAAATATCCATGTTGCGTTTTAAAAGGAGACTATTCTAAAGGACTAATTATATCTGTTGCGTTAGGATCTAAAAATCAATATCAAGATAATGGCGCTAAGATGATTCATCTTGGAAAAAATTCATCATCTACAATTATTTCTAAATCAATTGCGAGAAAAGGTGGTAGAGTAAATTATAGAGGATTATGCAGAATATCTAAAGATGCGACAGGTTCAAAAGCGAGTGTATCTTGTGATACACTAATATTAGATAATGAATCTAAATCTGATACATTCCCACTAAATATTGTGCATAACAATTCTTCATCTTTAGAACATGAAGCAACTGTATCAAAAATATCTGATAACCAACTATTCTATCTTGAATCTAGAGGATTATCTGAAAAAGAAGCAATGGAACTAATAATTATGGGATTTATTGAACCATTTTCAAGAGAACTACCTTTAGAATATGCGGTTGAATTAAATCAATTAATAAAAATAGAACTTGAATAGGAGAAAGTATGAACACTAAATCAGTAACTACATTAAGAATGTTAGCGATGGATGAAATCAATAACGCTAACAGTGGACATCCTGGAGTAGTATTAGGATTTGCGCCAATTGCGTATACTTTATGGCACGAACATTTAAAAATCACACCAAAAAATCCTGAATGGTTTAATCGTGATCGTTTTATTTTAGCTTCAGGTCACGCTTCAAGCATGTTATATGCATTGCTTCATTTAACAGGCTATAACCTAACTATGGATGATTTAAAGAACTTTAGAAAGTTAGGATCATTAACTCCTGGGCATCCTGAATATAGACATACTGAAGGTGTTGATGCGACTAGCGGTCCACTCGGACAAGGAATCGCTATGGGCGCTGGTTTCGCAATCGCAGAAACTATTCTATCTAAGAGATTCAATAAAGATGATATTAAATTAGTTGATCACTACACTTTCGTTGAATGTGGTGATGGTGACCTTCAAGAAGGTGTTACTTTAGAAGCTTTAGAACTAATTGGACACTTAAAATTAAATAAGCTCATCATCTTATGGGATTCAAACAAGATTCAACTTGATGGCCCAGTAACAAAGGCTGGTGGATTTAATCAAGCTAAAAAATATTTTGAATCTTTAGGATTTAAATATTTAGAAATTAATGATCCAGAAAATCTAGATGAAGTAAATAAAACAATCAAGAAAGCTAAAAAATCTGATTTACCTGTAATGATTGAATGTCATACTACTATTGGATATGCATCTCCTCTAGCTGGTTCATCAAAATCTCATGGAGCTCCACTAGGTAGTGAAAACACTCTTAAATTAAAAGAAGCTTTAGGATATACAAATAGTGAATTTACAGTTGATAATGACGTTTACGAAGATTACAAAAACGCATTAGCTAAAAACAATAGAGCTTTAAATAAATGGAATAGAGATTTAAAACTTTATAAGAAAGAATATCCAGAAGACTTTAAAGTTTTCAAGAAAGTTTTAGATAATGATTATGAATTAGATAAAGACTTATTTAAAGATTTTGAATTTACTACAGAAGCTACTAGAAAAACAATCGGTAGAATCATTAATGTAATATCAAAAGAATATCCAACATTTGTTGCGGGAAGCGCTGATCTAACCGCATCAACTAACGTTAAGGGCGCTGATGGTGACTATTCAAGCGATAATAGACTTGGAAGAAACATTAACTATGGTGTTAGAGAACACGCAATGGGCGCTATCGCAAATGGCTTAACTCTAAATAACGTTAGAAATATGACTGGTGCGTTCTTCGTATTTAGCGATTATATGAAACCATCAATTCGTATGGCTGCGCTAATGGGAATTCCATCAGTATTCATCTTCACTCATGACTCAGTTGCGGTAGGAGAAGATGGTCCAACTCATGAACCAATCGAACAATTAGCTGGCCTAAGAGCGATTCCTAATCTAAACGTTTATAGACCAAGCGACTCTAGAACAACTCTTCAAGCTGTAAGATGCGCATTCAGTACTCTAAACACACCATCTGTAATAGCGTTAACTAGACAGAACTTACCACTCCTTGATGAAGTTAAAGATAGTGATTTCATGAAAGGCGCATTCTTAAGATATGATTCTTTAAACGCTAAAGGCACTTTAGTCGCATCTGGTAGTGAAGTATCTCTAGCACTTGATGCGAAAGATCTATTAAAAGAAGAAGGAATCGATGTAAGAGTAGTTGAAATTGTATCTACATCTTTATTCGATAAACAACCAAAAGAATATAAAGAATCATTAATCCCAACTAACACTCCATCAATGTTCATCGAAATGGCTTCATCTTTTGGCTTAAAAGGTTATACAAGCGATGTATATGGAATTGATAGATTTGGCTTATCTGGAAATGTAAAGGATGTTATCCCTGCGCTTGGATTCACAAAAGAAAGAATTAGGGATGCGTTTAAGAAATTATTGTAGTATAATAAAATAGTAAATATAAGGGGGAGCTATAAAAGGCTGAGAGGTAGAAATACGACCCTAAACTTGATCTAGGTAATGCTAGCGGAAGGAAAAATAAGAAGTCCTTTTTGCGCGCACAAAAAGGACTTTTATTAATATTAAAGGAATATTTATATGGAAAAGAACGAGAAAGTAAGAATTATTATTGAAGTCGCTATAATGACAGCGATAGCGTTCGCTTTAGATTTTCTCCAAGGTGGACTTACTAGAGGCTTATTTCCTAATGGCGGTTCTATAGGACTCGCTATGGTGCCTATTCTAGTACTAGCTTATAGAAGAGGATTTGTTCCTGCGTTAATATCTGGATTTATTCTAGCTATAATACAAATGGCTGGTGGAGTATACGCAATCGCAAGCGAATGGTATTCTGTATTATTACAAATATTATTAGATTATGTATTAGCGTATCCGCTTGTAGCGTTCGCTGGATTATTCTATAAGAATTTTCATAATGAAGAAAACAAAAAATCAAGAACTAAATGGGTAATAATTGGTAGCGTTTTAGGTGGACTACTTAAATATACATCACACGTTCTAGCTGGTATTTTCTTCTGGAAGAATTTAGATTTCGCAGGTGGACCAGTATTATATAGTTTTTTATATAATGGTTCATATATGATTCCAAATATCATCATTTCAACTCTTCTAGTAGTATTAGTTGCGTATAACGCACCTAGTATATTCTTAGTTGAGAACAAAAAATTAAATACTAAAGAGGCTAATACAAATGAATAAAAAAGAATTATTTAAAAAGATATTTTTATTATCAAGCAGTTTAATTTCACTAGTTATTAGTTTTATTCTTTATGTTAAAAGCTATGCTTATTATTCTGATGAATATGGAACAGATATATCTTTTAATGAAGACTATAGTGTTGCGATAGTTGTATCATTAATTCTATTTGGATATCTATTATATTCATTAATCCAATTCTTAAAGAAAGAAGAAGCTACAGATTTAAGCGATATCATAGGATTAACTACTACAGCTATAGTAAGTTTTTATTCACTAGGTAAATTCTTTAAAAACTTATTTAAAGCTATCAACAAAGGAAAAGAATTTTTATTCACCTCATACCAAGCATATCTATATATTGGACTTGTAGTATTAATGTTATTTATCTATTTCATATTCGTTATAGTAGATAAAAGACTAAAAAAATCTGAATAAAAGAATAAGGCGCTTCTGCGTCTTTTCTTTTGGCTTTATCTATTGATTACATATCTAAATTGTTGATTTTATGACTTATTTTTAATATAATTATCGCGAGTCAACAATAAGTAAATCTTGTTTAAAGATTAAACATAAATAAAGGAGATCAAACTATGCATTTTGATATGTCTTTAGGAAATCTTATTAACCTAATAATGATTTCCGCAGGAATAGGTATTTGTAGTCTTACTATTATTCAGACTGCGAAAGCTCCAATCAATAAACTCGTGCGCAAATTTTTCACTTTCTTTTTGTGGATGATAATCGGATACATTTCCATGCATCTATTTAGACAACTATTGGATGGAAATCCAGGTAAAGCAGTAAGCGTGATAATCCGTATAGTGACATTCGTTGAATTTTTCATTTCTGGATTAATGACTATGATGTTGTCTCAGATGATAATGGCGTCTGCGAAAATAGAAGGTAAGAAATTAAAAGTACTTACAATAATATTGTTCGCTCTGCTTACGATAAATACCGCTGGACTCATAGTTTCTCAATTTACAGACATGTATTATTATTTTGATGATAATAACGTATACAATAGATCGGGTTTATATATTCTATCAAATGTTGCGCCGATTCTTATGTTGATCTTAGATATAGGCTTGTTGATTAAATATAGAAAAGAATTTATTATACGCGTTTATGTAGCGTATTGGATCTATATGATAACTCCTTTATTTGGTATCATTCTTCAGTCTTTTATCGCAGAAGTTCAGTTCGTTATTTTTGCGACAGTTGGATCAGCTGTGAATATGTTCGCAGTAATAACAAGAAACTTGACAGAAGAATATCAAAAACAGAAGATGGATGCTTCTAGGATAGATACTGAACTTTCTATGGCGACTCGTATTCAAGCCGATATGATTCCAAATATTTTCCCAGCTTTTCCTGAGCGCAGCGAATTTGATATATACGCTTCGATGAAGCCAGCAAAAGAAGTAGGAGGAGATTTCTATGATTTCTTCTTAGTAGATGAAGACCATCTTGGAATAGTTATGGCAGATGTATCTGGTAAAGGCGTTCCTGCAGCACTTTTCATGATGGCATCAAAGATTCTTGTACAGAATTACGCACTCATGAAAAAGAATCCAAAAGAGGCTCTTGAAGCTACTAATAAACAGATTTGTCAAAGCAATAGAGAACAGATGTTCGTGACTGTATGGCTCGGAATTCTTGATTTAAAGACTGGTGTATTGACCGCATCTAATGCAGGTCACGAATTCCCAATTATTAAATCACCTGGTGGCAAATTTGAACTATTTAAAGACAAACACGGTTTCGTTATAGGTGGGATGGAAACTGTATTCTATAAACAGTATGAAATAAAGCTTGAAAAAGGATCAATGTTATTTATTTATACAGATGGTGTCGCAGAAGCAACAAACGCTGATAATGAAATGTTTGGCTTAGATAGATTACTTGATACTTTAAATAGTGGTGAAAGTGAAACAACTCAACAGGTATTAAACGCTGTTGATAAAGGACTTAATGAATTCGTTAAAGACGCTCCACAGTTTGATGACGTGACAATGTTGTGTCTCAAATATAATGGCAGTGAAAATGATTCTTTAAATAATTAGACAAGAAAAAAGTAATAGGAATGAGATTGGACCTATAACTTTTTATGTATAAACTGTTTGTTTGCTGACAAAGAAATAGACAAAAGTGACAAAAAGATAAAAAAACCATGGTTAAAAACAATGGACACTTATATAACAATGCCTTTATAGAATTTTTCAATGATGATAATAACTCATTTTGTAAACTTAGTAATAGATATAATAGCGATACCTAAATAACTACAAAATAAGCATAGAAGACAGTTAATGTGAATATATTTCAAAGTCGTTCTTAAACGGATTTTTTATTCGCTTTTGTTGGCTTACTGCTATATTATCAACATTGTACTACACATTAAAGTGTATAATAAGTGTAGAATAAAAAATAACATCTACAAATATTTAGTCACAGTCCTTATTTTTCTTGCATCTTTTAACATAAATGTAGCTTGAGTGAATATGGAACTGTTTATTTATTGAAGAGAAGATGGTGAAAATAAAAAATCATAAAATAAGGAAATACTCGCAAATCTTTAGATACTAAATATGGAGGAGAGAATAAATGGATAAAAAGGAATTAAGAAAGCTTCGTCATCCTTACATAAAGGTTTTATTTAAAAATAATAAGTTAAATTTGTTAATGACTTCGATTGCATCAATTTTACAAAGTATTGGTGCTCTCGTCATATCTTGGTTAATAAAAGAAATTTCCGATTTAATTGCTGGAACATCGCAATATGACTTTAAGACCATCATAATTGTAACGCTATTAGGTCTGTTATTGTTTGTTGTTGCATGGGTAATAGATTGGATATTTTTCCCAAGATTCTCTGCTAAACCAATGAAACAATATCGCGACTATGTATTTGAGCGCTTGATGAAAAAAGGAATTCAAAGTTTTTCTAGTGAAAGTAGTGCTTTATACATCTCAGCTCTTTCCAATGATATTAAAGTTATTGAAGAAGAATTTATTGGAAAAATTCAAGCAGCCATTCAAGTCGGTGTAACCTTTATTGGAGCACTGGTAATGATGATTATATATAGCCCACTCCTTAGTGCTATAGCCATCTTGTTATCACTTCTTCCAATTATTGTTTCAATAATATTTGGAAACAGAGCTGCAGTAGCCGAAAAAAATGTTTCTAATAAAAAAGAAAAATATTTGAGTCTAATAAAAGATGTCCTTACAGGCTTTACGGTGATAAAAAGTTTCAAAGCTGAAGATAATGTTTCAATGCTTCATAATGATCTAAATACTAGTGTTAGCACTGCTCAAAAAAGAAGGTCAAAAATAAATGTCAATATTTCATATTCTTCTGGAATTGCTGGAGGACTTCTGCAAATAGGTGTGTTCATTATGGCTTGTGTTTTTGCAATTAAAGGAATTGGTAGTGTAACAGCTGGTACAGCAATCGTTTTTGTTCAATTATTAAATTACATTTTATCACCAATCCAAATACTACCAGGATTCTATTCAGGTGTTAAATCATCATTTGCTCTTATTGAAAAGATTGCAGTTGAACTTGATAAAAATATTGATGAATCAGGTGAAGATATTTCGCCGAAACTAAAAAAAGGTATATTTATTAAAGATTTATCATTTTCATATGATGAAGATAAAAATGTTCTTGATAATATTAATATCGACTTTAAAAAAGATGGTTGTTATGCCTTAGTAGGAGCATCTGGTAGTGGTAAATCTACTCTATTAAATCTACTTATGGCTTCATATCACAATTATCAAGGAGAAATAATATTTGATGATATTGAGCTTGGGAAAATTTCAGCTCGTTCCTTATATGACCTTGTCTCAATTATTCAACAAAATGTCTTTGTATTTAATAATACAATTAAGGAAAACATTACGATGTTTAAAGAATTTAATGAAGATGAAATAAATCAAGCCATTAAGTCATCAGGTTTAGAAAAGCTAATTAATGAGCGCGGTAAAGACTATTTATGTGGCGAAAATGGCTCTAACCTTTCCGGAGGAGAGCGTCAACGAATTTCCATCGCAAGAGCTTTACTTAGAAAAACGCCAGTTTTGCTGGTGGATGAGGCAACTTCGGCACTAGATGCAGAAACTTCATTTGAGGTGCTTGATGCAATATTAAAATTAAAAGAACATACTCGTATTATTGTTACTCATGATCTAGATGAAAATATTCTTCGTAGATGTTCTGAATTATTTGTTCTTAAAAATGGTGAATTAATTGAAAAAGGAACCTTTGATGCATTAATGGAGAAAAAAGGATATTTTTATTCTCTATACACTGTTTCACAGACAAATTAGTATAACGAGATATTGTTAAATAATTACTCAGCACTATTGTAGATGTTATTCACGTTGAGAGTGTCTGTTACCTCGTAAGTAAAGAAAAGTAGCGTTTTTTCAAAAATAAAGCAAGAATATAATTTCTTGTTTTTTTGACACATAGAAAATGTGAAACAAAATTAATAAAATAGTTGCACATTTAGTAACTATTTGCTATAATCTATGTGAAACAAAATTAATGATTATGTATCACATAATTGGAGAATAAATATGAGAAACGTTGCTGAATTATTATATGAACAGGAATTGTTAAAATCTAGAATTAATAAAATGATTCATGGCTCTATAGAAATAAGAGAAAATAATGGTAAAAAATATATTTACGTGCATTTTAGAGATGAAGGAATTTCCACATCCAAATATGCTGGTGAATATAGTATAGAATTGAATAATCTTATTTTAGAGAATAATCAAATCGTTAAAGAATATAAAAAACAATTAAAAGAAATAAAAAAAGAATTAGGAATTTTACAATATAATTCTAGCGAATTAACAGATCAAGTAAAAATAAATATAGATTTGGCAAGAAAAAATATGGTTGATTCTATATATAAGCAAGCAAAACTAGAAGGGGTTGCTACAACATATTCTGATACAGAAACAATTGTCAATGGTGGAAAAGTTAAAGATATGACGGTTACTGATATAGCTAAAGTTATTAATTTGAAACATGCATGGGAATTTATATTAAGTGAAGGAGTAATATCTTATCAGACAAATTATGCTATCTTATGCCAAATTAATGAAATCATCGAGGAAGGCTTTTCTTATACTGCAGGAAGAATAAGGAGTGTACCTGTTACAATCGGTGGGTCAAACTATTTATCACCACTTCCTTATGAACCTCAAATAAAAGAAGAATTAAACGAAATGCTGTCAATGGATAATTCATATAATATAGCTGTTGAATTACTATTATATGTGATGAAAAAACAACTTTATTTAGACGGAAACAAAAGAACTGCTGTAATTTTTGCTAATCATTACTTAATAAGTAGAGGAATGGGATTGATTGTAATCCCCGTAGAATTAGTTGAAGAATTTAAAAAACTATTAATTGATTATTATGAAGATAAGAATGAAGACATAAAAGATTTCTTATACAAAAAATGCTTGACGAAATTATTTGAATAGTTATTAGTTCTATATAAAAACATATGATTGATATGTTCTCTAACGATAATTTGCTTACGTCGCAATTGACAGTATAAACTGTTTGCTTGCTGACAAGATAATAAAGAAAATAGCATAAATGCATTTTTGATGGTTTTATGGCAAATTAAGGTATATCAAGACAAATTATGTCTTAAGTAATGTCAGCATTACAATAGTTTCAGTTTAGGGTTGTAACTAGAAAACGAGATGTCTTAGGAAACATATTATAGGCATTCCCCAGCACTAAAACTCTATTCATTGTCACAATTATATTATGTATAGAAACATGTTAAGTAAAACAAATTGAAGAAAAGCCAAATCATTTGTAAAACCTCAAATGTGTTAAATAAATAACCTCAAATGTGTTAAAAACAATTGAATTATTTTAAATAATGATATGATATAGATGGAATATAAGCACAAGGATAATAAATAAGCAATTGGATGTTTAAAAGACTAAATAAAGGAGTATAAGAATGGAGTATATTTTAGTAACAAAAGACAATTTAGAAAAAGAACATATATGTTGTGCAATATCTAATAATAATGATATTCAAGTGTCATCGAAAAAGAATTGGTTAAAAGATAGATTTGATGATGGGTTGGTATTTTTAAAATCAGTTGAAAGAGGCAAATGTTTTATTGAGTATTTACCAGCAGAAAACGCCTGGAATCCAATAGATGCAAATGGTTATATG
>OCVV011261095.1_pt1 | contig 36427 bp, 35 predicted proteins | sample 1539721 | NCBI WGS metagenome assembly OCVV01 (sample SAMN02144230, study PRJEB22623) | gut metagenome | biome: sheep rumen | host: Ovis aries | place: New Zealand | reverse complement strand
GTATTATATTATTACTTTTAAAATTATATTTTAAAAATTTACACTTGAAATTATACTATACTTTTTCATATTTAATAAAATATTTTTTTTTACACTTGAAATTCATGTCTATCTATATATTATTTTTCATAATCATATTTTTACATTTGAAATATACCTCTCACATTTTGTTTGAAAAATTTATATGTTTGTTTTACAGTTGAAATATATGTCTCACTATTTGACATTTTTTTCTCAGACATCTAATTACACTTGCAATGTACCTCTATTATATACTTTAAAAAATATAACTTTACATAATGACATATGAAACTTTGATCTATGATATTACAATTATCGTTTTTGCAATAATAATAGATATGATAATAGGAGAAGTTCCTGATAAAATACATCCTGTTATATTTATGGGAAACATTATTGACAAACTTAAAAATTATTTGCCAAATACAAAAATAGCTGGTTTAATAACAATAATTACAACATCTTTTATCTTTATTTTAATCAGTTTAATATTGTTGACTATATGTGCCTATATTAACATCTGGTTATTCATAATATTTGCATCTATTCTGTTATCTACAACATTTTCAATAAATTTCTTGATTGAATCAGTTCGTAACATTCAAAAAGATCTTGAAGAAGACATAGAAAAAGCTAGAAAATCAATGTCCTATTTGGTTAGTAGAAATACATCTGAATTAACAGAATCAAAAATTACATCTGCAGCAATAGAAACATTAACAGAAAACATAACAGACAGTATAATATCACCATTGTTTTATACAACAATATTTTCATTAATATTTGGAATAATAATAGGTATACTTGTCTCAGTATTTTACAGAGTATCAAATACAATGGATGCTATGTTAGGTTATAAAACAAAAGAATTAATAAACATAGGATGTTATCCTGCTAAACTAGATGATGTATTAAATTATATACCTGCAAGAATAACAGGATTTTATGTCGTTTTAGCATCTTTCATATTAAGATACGATTACAAACAGTCATATGATGTTATGAAAAAATTTGCTCTTAAAACACCTAGTCCAAATAGTGGTTATTCCATGGCTGCTACAGCCGGAGCATTAAATATAACTCTTGTAAAAGAAGGAGTATATGAATTAGGCTATGGAACTGATGAATTAAACAAAGAAAAAATATCAGAAGCTATTAAAATAACAAAAGTATCATCTTTATTATTTATATTAACAATATTGATAATATACTTTATTTTCATATTTTTAACATTATAACAGGTTTTTAAAATGAATATTGCAATTTTATCCGTTACAAATCAAGGTAAAACTATATCTGATAATCTTTATGAAGAATTGATAAAAAATCCCTTAATATTAAATGTTTCACAATATCATAAAAACATAATAAAAACAGTAAATGATATTTTTGGTAAATATGATTGTATCATTGGAATAATGGCTTCTGGAATTATGATCAGATCAATTGCTCCTCATGTTACTTCAAAATTATCTGATCCTGCTGTTTTACTTATAGATGATAATGCTAATTTTGTTATAAGTTTACTAAGTGGTCATTTTGGTGGTGCAAATGATTTAACACTTAAAATAGCAGATATTATTAATGCAACTCCAGTTATTACTACTTCAACAGATGTGAATAATAAAATAGGTATAGATTCCATTGCAAAAAGATATTACTGCAGTTTAGAAAATCCAAAAAATATTAAATATATCAATAAAGCATTAGTTGATAATCAATTAGTTGATTTGTATTTACCTTCTAAATATTCATACATTATTAATGAAAACTTGGAAAAATCTTATTCAATTCATATAGATGACACTTATGATTCAATAGTTTCAGTATTTGATAATCATAATGTTATTTTAAAACCTAAACAGTTGGTCATGGGAATAGGTGCTAGAAAAGATATATCTGCAAATAAAGTTGAACATGCAATAAACACAGCATGTTCTATATTGGAAATTCCACCTTCAAGAATTGATTTTTTTGCAACTGCAGATGTTAAAAAAGATGAAAAAGGAATATTGTATAATGTTAATAACTTGAATAAACAACTTAAAATAATTTCAATGGCTGAAATAAAATCATATCAAAATGATGAATGTTCTAAATCAGATTTTGTAATGAAACAGTTTGGTGTTAGAGGTGTTTGTGAACCAACTGCACTTATTGCAAATGGTGAAAATTCACACTTAATTTTTAAAAAGACTGCATATGATGGTGTAACTATCGCTGTAAGTTTAAATGAATAATTATATACATGATATATTTCATTTTTTTTTTATTTTATTTTAAAACAAGTTTTAATGATTATTTTTTCATAATATTTTTTAAACATCTATTTTTTATAATATGATTAACATAAATATTATAATATTATGTACTATTATTGAATAAATTTATTTAATTATTTTTAAATTACATTACTCAGTAACCATTAAAATAAAAAAGGGAGTGTATTATTATGTCTGACATAATGAATAATGAAGAAATATTTGCAAATTGTACTGAAATTTTATCACAAATTATTAATGATAATAGTGTACCAAGAAATATAAGAAAAGCAGCTGAAGATTCAACAGCTCTTTTAGCAAAAGATGAAGATGAACCAACAATTAAAGCAAGTACTGTTATCTCAATTTTAGATGATATAAGTAATGATCCAAACATTCCAATTCATGCAAGAATATTAATTTGGAACATATTAAGTGAATTAGAAGCAGTTAAAGATTAAGAACATGTGTAATATATTGAGTTTTAGCTATGCCTTCTACATACTCACATAGAAGTGTAGCTTCTTCAATATTTTCACCTACTGTAATAACCCCATGGTCTTTTAACAAGATTTTATCCTCATTTTTCAATGCATCACTAGCATGTTTAGCTAATTTTTTACTTCCAGGCGGATAATAATCAACTTCAGTTACGTATTCTCCTGTAATATCACCAAAACCTTCCAGTTGACGTAATTTTTTGTTGCTGAAAGCAAATGCAGTTGCATATGGTGAATGTACATGAACAACACTATTTACATCAGATCTTTTTTGATATACACCAATATGTAAATTAGTTTCCATTGAAGGTTTTTTATCATTCACAGATTCATAACTTAAATCATTTATATTTACTTTCAGAATATCATCATATTTCAAACTTTTAAAATCAGTTCCTGAAGCTGTAATATACATAAATTTTTTACTTTCATCTAAAATACTTATATTTCCTGCTTTACCCAATATCATATCTTTTTTGTAAATATGATGAGCAGTTCTGACTATTTTATCAATAATATTATTATCCATTTTATTCACCTGTTAATTAATCATTAGTAAAATCTAACAACTGCATGGTTCCTCTTTTAATTACAGGTACCTGACCGTAAGTAGGTACAATATTATAAATTTTCTGGAACTCTGTCTGTTTTTGGAAAGTTCCTGAATTTAACATATGTATACCTTTATATTTTACATGAGAATTAATATGGACGTGACCAGTGTGTAATATATCCGGTACTTCATCCATAACCATATAATCTTCAAATTCACTGGCTAACGGAGTTCTTTCTCCATATATTGGCGCCAAATGTCTTTTTTCTAATAATAATTTCATTATCTTATCAGTATCTGCATGTGTATACCCATTCAATGCCATGACTATATCATCAAAACTACGACCATGATAAACCTGGACATTAATATTGTCTAATTTAATCATTGAAGGATTACTTACCATTTCAACATTCTTCTGGTTACACAACTCTTTTGCATATTTTTCGGTTAAAGCCGGTTGTGGTTCAGCAAGTCTTGTTGCATCGTGGTTACCTGGTGAAATTATTATAGGAATATCAGTAACATCACCAAGAAGTCTTGCTGCTTCATCATACTGATCATAAATATCTTTTATTTTCAATTCTTTTTCCTGATTCGGATAAACACCTATTCCATCAACTAAATCTCCACCAATGATTAAATATTTAACATCATTAGCTAAATCCTGCTGTTGTTCAGAACCATAATTTCCATTTAGCCATTTAATAAATTTGTTAAAAGCGTTTTCATCAAACTGTTTACTTCCAATATGTACATCTGATATGAAAACAGCTGAAAAGTCCATTGGTTTATCAACAACCCTTCTTTGTATACTTGGATGTGCTATTTCATCAGCACGGATTAAATTTCCGTTAGTACTTCCACTAATACCTATTACTTCATCTTTAACAATAGTTTGACTACTTTCAAAAAGATCTTCATTATCTTTGAGTATAATTACACTGCCTGTTCCTGTAGGATCTTCTACTTCAATGATTCTATGTCCATTTTTTGTATTGTTGATACTGTTTACTATTCCAATAATATGTAAATTGTCTATATTTGTTTTCGTGTTTTTTATATCTTCAACTTTATTATATTCAGGATTTTCCTGAATAATTTTTTTTAGTTTTTCAAACCTGCTGTTAAAGTATTTGTTCAAATCTTTAATATCCCCGTCAGTATATGATTTGTTAGTAACATCCATTGTTATTTCATAGGGAGTTTCCTGATTTTTACGGATTTCTCTTGTTTTAGGGTTTTCAATGATGGATTCATGTATACGCTGTCTTTCATGTTTCTGATATTCTCTTATTGTTTTTGTGGTAATTATATACTGGTCATTATTATTTTGTTCAATGTACTCAATTAATTCGTTTATCAAATAATCTGTATCATTATTGGCTTTAATTTCGGCATAAGCATTATTATTTAATAATAAGTTAACCTCTTGAAATTTTTTAATTATATCACTGGACATGAAAATCAACTACATATTTTTTATCATTATTATTTTATTTATTGTTGATAAGCTTTAAAAATATGTATATATTATAATCTACTTAAAAATATATAGAATATATCTTTTTAAAAAATAGGAAAAATTATGGAGGGTGAATTATGTCAAGAATATTGAAAATATTATTATTCATAATAGGTATAATTTTATTTTTTGAAATAGGATTATTTGCATCATATACTCTTATCTCATCTGAACCAGTAAATCCTTTAGAAATATTGTCCGTTCAACTGGATGAAGGTTCTGACCTTGTATCATCTGTGACTGGTGAGAAAAAATTGAATGATCAAGATACATTGAATATTACAAATGATGAGAATGTTGCTTTAGTGTTGAATAATTTAACAAATTTAAGTGTTAACTTGAATTCTGTTTCAGCGAAGATTTCTAGTGATGATACTGGAAATCAGACAATAACAATTACTGCACTAGCTACTAAAGATACTCAAATAACATCTGGTGGATATATACAAATTTTACCTGAACAGACTTACAGTATAACAGCAACAGCTGTCGGTGAAGTTTATTCTACAAGAAAAGTTAAAGTAAACACTACTTCAATTGCATTAAAGGAAAGAATTGTATTATATAATCAAAACAGTAATTCTAATACAAACCAGTCAATTGAAAGTTTAATGAATTATGCTGATAACAATACTACAGATATAAACAATATAGCTACACCAAATAATCAACAGAAAACAAGAGCATAATTATTTACTCACCTATACTTTTTTTTCATCATTTTTAAAGTTTAATTTATATTTTTTACATATTTTTACAATCAACTTATAAATATTATAAGGAATACAATATAATTCAAGGAAAATAATACTATACAAATTGTATTTTAATAATTTAAATTCTATTTAGAATTTTTTTATAAGTTATATTATTTTATATGGGGATTAATTAAAATGATAAGTTTAATCGGAATAGGATCTAAAAGAGAACATATGACTCTTAAAGCAGCTGACAGAATTAAAGAAGCTGATGTTATAATTGCTTACAGACCTTATCTTGAACATATTGAAGATTTAATTGAAGGAAAAGAAGTTTTAAGAAGAGGTATGGGCGATGAAATGGAAAGAGTAGAACTTGCAATTGAAATGGAAAAACAAGGGAAAAAAGTTGCAATTATAAGTTCTGGAGATCCTGGAATCTATGGAATGGCAAATGTATACTTCCAAATTATTGACAAGTACAGTGATTTAGAATTTGAAGTAATACCTGGAGTTACAGCAGCAACATACTCAGCAAGTGCATTGGGAGCACCTTTACATGACCTTGCAATAATAAGTTTAAGTGATTTGTTAACTCCTTTAGAAGAAATTCAAAGAAAAATAAAATATGCTGCAATAGCTGATTTAGTAATAGCATTTTACAATCCAAAAAGTAAAACCAGAACTGAACCTTTCGAAACAGCATGTGATATATTAGTAGAAAATAGAAACCCTGAAACACCAGTAGGTATTGTTAAAACAGAAGGTACTGATACTATCACACACATATGTAAATTAGGTGAATTAAAAGATCAAGACATTCACATGTCCACAACAATAATTGTCGGTAATTCCATGACTTATGTCAAAAAGGGTAAAATGATTACTCCACGTGGATATAAAATGACAGCAAAGTTACCTGAACAGACAGAAGAATTCTATGAAAGATTCTTTAAGGGAGATATACAAATAGGACCAAACAGTGACTGTGAATACTTCCCATGTCATAATGATGAAGAAAGCTGCACATTCTGTTACTGTCCATTCTATCCTTGTGCAGACGGATCAACAGGTGGAAATTGGATAGAAGATAAAAATATCTGGAACTGTAAAGAATGTAACTGGGTTCATAAAACAGCAGTAGTTGATGAAATCTTGGACTATGTTAAAGAAAATATTAAGTCCATGGAAGATTTTGATACTAAAAAGAAAGATTTATTAAAACTCAGAAGAGCAACTATTTACAAAACAAGAGATTTAGATTTTAATCGTAATTATGATTTGGGTGAAGAAGAATAATTATTTAAATAATTATTTTTTTTTTAATATTTTTTACACTTGAAATATACGTCTGGATTTTTAATCTGATTTTATTTTTACTAATGAATTTATTTTATCGAAAACACTTTCTACTTTTTCTTTGTTGTAATTAATTTTAATAGCATTTGTTGGACAGTTGTTACTGCATTGACCACATCCAATACAAATGTCTTCATCAATTTCAGCTTTGGAATTGTTTATTGTTATACATTTTGCAAAACAGACTTCCTGACATTTTCCACATCCTATACAATTTTCGCTATCAAATTCTAGTGAAACTCCTGGAAGTTTGTAGAAATCGTTTTGAATAGTGTCACTGAGATTTGGATATACTCTCCATAGACAACAGCACGGACAACAGTTACATATGGTTAACAGTTCTTCATTTGGACCAACACCCATCCAAACTGAATCCATTTTATTTCTACCCATAATATGAATAAGTCCTGCTTCTGAACATTTGTCAATATGTTCCATTGCTTCTTTGCTTGTAACTTCTCTGCAATGTCTTCTTGATATTTTTTTTGTTGTTTTACCTATGAATATACAACCTAAATCTCTAGGATAATCTTCACAGTCTGCAGAATTTCTACAAAGGCATTTATTCATTATAACAATATCATCAGCTTCATTAATCACACTTTTTATAATGTCACTAGGCATTACAATCATATCTGGTTTTGATATATCAAAATCCATACTAATTGTTTGAGAAGAAATATTCTTGACACTTTTACTGCTAGGTATGAAATATGTTCCATCATTTTCAAACAAGCTTTTCTTAATAATTTTATCTATTATTCTTGATTTTCTGGTTAAACCTGCAACCATAAATCTAAGATGGAATATGCGTTTTACTAAAGCAATACTTACATCAATATATTTTATTCTTCTCATTTTGATACACTTTAATAAGAATTATGAATTTGAATTATATTTCAACATTCATTTTAGCTTCATAAACAGTAACTGCAGCACCTTTCATAGTAGCTGTAAGATATTCTGTATGATCTGAAATTGTTATATCTAAATCTCCACCGGATAAGTGAGCATGTACTTTTTCATTAAGTAAACCCATTTTATAACCTAATAATACACAACTTGTAGTACCTGTTCCGCAGGCAAATGTAAATCCTGCACCACGTTCCCAAGTTAATATATTAATTTCTTCAGGAGTTTCTATGTTTACAAAATGAACATTTACTTTTTCAGGGAAAGCTTCGTGAGTTTCGATACGAGGTCCATAGAAGTCTAAATTAATATCTTCAATATTGGTATCAGTAAAACATACAGCATGAGGATTACCAACACTTACAGAACTCATTCTTATTTTTTCCCCTTCAACATCAATTTCTTCATCTATGAATTCTTCAGTATTACCACTAGGAGCTATTGCTGGAATTTCTTCAGGTTTGAAATATCCTTTACCCATATCTATCTCAATACTTGTAACTATGTTATCTTCAACAGTTAATCTGGCTTCTTTAACATCTTCCATAGTTTCAATTTGCATAACTTCTTTTTTAACTATATCTTTATCATAAACATATTTGGCAAGACATCTGATACCATTTCCACACATCTGTGCTTCACTACCGTCACTGTTAAAAATACGGAATCTTACATCAGCTTTATCGGATTTGCATGCAAATATTACACCATCAGCTCCAACATTAAATCTTCTGGTTGATATAACTTCACTAAGCTTATTTTTTGATTCTTCTGGAATAATTTCTTCAACAGTTTCGTTGATAACAATATAATCGTTACCGAGAGCATGCATTTTAGTAAATTCTATTTCGAAATTCATTTTAATAACCTTGTTGGGATTTTTTGACCATTGAATAAGTCACTGAATTCTTCTCTTCTTCTTATAACATCAACTTCTTTTTTATTAACTAAAACTTCAGCTGGTCTAGGTCTTGAATTGTATTGTGAAGCCATACTGAAAGCATAAGCACCAGCATTTAATATTGCAAGGAGGTCTCCTTCTTCAAGTTTTGGCATTGGTCTGTCTCTAGCAAATAAGTCTCCACTTTCACATAAGTTACCTGCAATGTCTATTTCTTCAACATTTTCTTCATTCATTTTATTTGCAACTACGATATGGTGATATGAACCGTACATTGTAGGTCTTTGTAAAGTTCCAAATCCACAGTCCACACCAGCAAATTTACGGTAACTTTCTTTAATGGTATTTACTCTGGTTAATAATACTTCTGCATTTCCTACAAGGAATCTTCCAGGTTCTATATAAAATGATGGACTTTCCATATCATATTCTTCAAGTTTTGTTTTGAATAAATTAATAATATCTGTAGTAAATGTTTCTAAGTCCAATTCTTCTTCTGTTGGTTCATATGGAATACCGAATCCTCCACCGAAATCTAAGAATTTGAAATCTACACCAACTTCTTTATGAACTTTTCCTGCTATGTCCATCATAGTTTCCACAGCTAACATAAATGGTTCAGATTCTAATATTTCAGAACCGATATGTGAATGCATACCTATAGGTTTAAATCCTAAATCTATTGCTTTTTGATATACTTCTACAGCTTCATCTTCTCTAATACCAAATTTACTTTTTGGTCCGCCTGTAATACAGTGTTCATGATGACCTGCTTCAACCATCGGATTAACTCTAATGGATATTTCTTTTCCTTCTGTTCCTTCAATAGTACTTAATCTTTCTAAAGCAGAAATACTATCGAGGTTTAATGTAACTCCTGTTTTATGAGCATATTCAAGTTCTTCTGTTGTAACATTGTTTCCTGTGAACAATATTCTATCTGGAGAAAAACCTGCAACTAAAGCTGTATATATTTCACCAGGACTAACAGCGTCAATATAACTTCCTTCATCTTCTAATATTTTTAAAACTGCTAAACTGGTATTAGCTTTGGCAGCATAACACATATGAAGATTTTCATATTTGCTGCTGAATGCAGTAAATAATTTATTATAGTTTTCTCTTACTTTTTCTTCATCAATTACATATAATGGAGTTTTAAATTCTTCAGCTAAATCATTAACGTCAACATCACCAATTAATAGATGATCATTTCCCGTTTTTAAATTAAAATCATATGGCATTTTATTGATTCCTATATCTTTTATTAAAAAAAAGTTATATTATACAATATATACTCAAAAAAAAGTTCTTTTTTAATAATATGATTTTTTTAGTTAATATATTTATTGTTATTATCTATCTTTTAACTATAATTTTCATTATATTGAGTAATTTCATCAATAATATTAAATTATTTTAATAATAACATTTTCAAAATCAGTAAATAAGAAATAGTCTTTAAGATAATTTTTAAAAAACGAGCCCGAGGGGATTTGAACCCCCGATCTTGGGATCCGAAGTCCCACGTCATAATCCTGACTAGACTACGAGCCCTGTGTATGTGGAATATAAATTTAACAAAATTAACTTTTTCAAGTTAATATATAGTATTATCTTTAAACTTATATATTTAATTTTACTATTTTCTTTTTTCTTTAATAAAAATATCTTTAAATAATTTTAACTTTATTTTAGTCATTATTTACATTTAATTTTTACTTTAAATATTACTAAACATTATTAGTCATTATCGATATAATATATATTATATAATGTTGAAAAATTATAAAATTATTTTATGTTTCAAAAACCAAATTTTTAATTATTTTTATTTTAAGGATATGATTTAATGAGAAGTGACAATATAAAAAAAGGAATTAACAGAACATCTCATCGTTCACTATTAAGAGCATGTGGATTAAATGATGATGATATGAAAAAACCTTTTATAGGAATAGCAAACAGTTATACTGACATAGTACCTGGACATATACATCTAAAAGACTTAGTTCAAGAAGTTAAAGAAGTAATAAGAGCTGAAGGTGGAGTTCCATTTGAATTTAACACTATGGCTGTTTGTGATGGTATAGCAATGAACCATGAAGGTATGTATTTTTCATTACCGTCAAGAGAAATAATTGCTAACACAGTTGAAAGTATGGCAATGGCACATCAGTTTGATGCACTCATTTGTATGCCTTCCTGTGATAAAGTAGTTCCTGGAATGTTAATGGCAGCAGCTAGATTAGATATTCCAACGATATTTATTACAGGTGGTCCTATGATGCCTGGTAAATTCCATGGTGAAGTAGTTGACTTTATCAATGTTACAGAAGCTGTTGGAGCAACACAATCTGGAAAAATGTCTGAAGAAGACTTATATGAATTAGAAAAATGTGCATGTCCTGGAGCAGGTTCATGTGCAGGATTATTCACAGCAAACACAATGGCATGTTTAACAGAAACTCTTGGTATGAGTTTACCTGGATGTGCAACAGCTCATGCAGTCAGTGATAAAAAAGTTGAAATGGCTAAAAAGTCAGCAAAGGCAATTTTTGATTTAATCGAAAAAGACATTAAACCATCTGATGTTATGACTCAGGAATCTTTCGAAAATGCTATAATCGTAGATTTAGCATTAGGTGGATCAACTAATACAACATTACACATACCAGCAATTGCTCATGAAGTTGGAGGATTGGATGTATCAATTGACTTATTTGATAAATTAAGTCATAAAGTTCCATATATTTGTAGTATAAGGCCTGGTGGAAACAACAGGATGATTGATGTTGACAATGCAGGTGGAATCCCTGCTGTAATGAAAAACTTGGAAACATTATTACATACTGACTGTGTTACATGTACTTCAAAAACAGTAAAAGAAAACCTTTGTGAAGTAACTGATATTGATTATGATGTAATTCATACAATAGACAATCCTGTCAGAAACGAAGGTGGAATAGCAGTATTATATGGAAATATTGCACCAAACGGTTCAGTTATTAAACAAGGGGCAGTTAATGAGGACATGTTAGTTCATTCAGGTCCATGTAAAGTATATGAATCTGAAGAAGAATGTGTAGCTGCTATTGAAAATGATGAAATTGTTGATGGGGACGTAGTTGTTATCAGATATGAAGGTCCTAAAGGTGGACCGGGTATGCGTGAAATGTTAAACCCAACAGCAGCAATCATGGGAAGAGAGTTATTCCATGTAGCACTTATTACTGATGGAAGATTCTCTGGAGGAAGTAGAGGTCCATGTATAGGACATATATCTCCTGAAGCTGCTGCAGGCGGACCTATTGCAGCTATAGAAAATGGTGATATTGTCTCAATCAATGTTAAAGAAAGAAGTATTAAATTAGAATTGTCTGATGAAGAAATACAAGAAAGATTATCAAAAGTTAAACCTGTTGAAAGAAATCTTAAAGGATGGTTAAGACAGTACCAGCAATTAGCTACTTCTGCTGATAAAGGTGGAGTACTAAAATAGATAAATCAATAATTTTATTAAGTTAAGGGGGTGAATTCTTGTCTAAAAAACGAAAAAATCGTGTAAAAAAGGAAAAACAAAAACAACAAGAGAATAAACAGAAATCTAATACTGGATTATATAAGGAAATACTTAGTTACGCAGTTATATTAATACTGGCAGTTTTATTGTCTGCACATCTTAGTGTGGTAGTATCTGGAAGTATGGAACCTTCATTCTATAGGGGAGATATAGTTGCTACAGAAAACATAAACACATACGGTATACAAGAATTTAACCCATATACTGATGTTAAAGTGGGTGATGTTGTAGTTTATGATGCAATGTGGTATCCGGAACCAGTTATACATAGAGTTATAGATATTCAGCAGATTAATGGTTCACAGTATTATATTATTAAAGGAGATAATAATGAAGTACAGGATCCGTATCCAGTATCACCAGATCAAATAAAATCTAAAGTTTTAACAGTAGGGGATTCCTTAGTAATCATTCCAAAAATAGGATATGTAACTTTATTTTTCAGAGGATTATAATGGAGGACAATAATGTATTCAAAATTAAAAAAGGAAATTAGAGAAAGTATAGAAGAAGCTTTAACAAAATTGAGAGTAAAGGTTGATGAAGAAATTTCATTAGAAGAACCACCAAATCCTGAAATGGGTGATATTTCAAGTAACATTGCTTTTTCATTAGCAGGAAAATTAAAGAAATCACCAGTAGAAATTGCAGAAGATATTAAGAATAATATTAAACTACCTTTATATTTTGAAAAAGTAGAAACAAAAGGTCCATATATAAACTTCTTTATCAATTACAAACTTTTTTCAACAAAAATGGTAAATTATATTGATAAAAGGTATGGAGAATTACCTGAAAAAGAAGAAACAATTTTATTGGAACACACATCCGCAAATCCTAACGGTCCGTTACATGTAGGTCATTTAAGAAATGCAATTTTAGGAGATTCATTAAAAAGAGTTCTTCAGCATGCAGGTTATAAAGTTGAATCACAGTACTATGTAAACGATATGGGACGTCAAATTGCAATTATCGTATGGGGTATGAATAAATTCGGATTTGACTTTGATGAAGATAAGAAAATTGATCATGCAGTAGGGGAAGTATACTTTAAATGTAATCAGGAACTGGAAAAAAACCCAGATTACAACCAGGAAATAGATGATATCTTACACAGATATGAAGACGGCGATGATCAGAAATTAATAGATTCATTTGAATTAGTAGTTGAAAATTGTCTTGATGGTATTAAACAAACTTTAAAAGACTTAAACATTAAAATGAACTTATTTAAATGGGAAAGTACTTTCTTAAGAAACGGTTCTGTAGATAAAGTATTGGAAAAACTTCAGCCATTTACAATTAAAAGAGACATATTATACTTACCATTAGAAAAATATGATGTCGATAAAGAATTAGTTCTCAGAAGGTCAAATGGAACAAGTTTATATGCTACAAGAGATTTGGCATACCATCAATATAAGACAAAAAACAGTGACATTTCATTGGATATTTTAGGTGCTGACCATAAATTAGCAGCAAAACAGTTAAGTTTAGCTTTAGAATTATCAGGAAACAGAGCTCCTGAAGTAGTATTCTATGAATTTATTAACTTACCTGAAGGATCAATGTCTACTAGAAAAGGAGTATTTATTTCTGTGGATGAATTCATACAACAGGCAACACAACATGCTATTGATGAAATAATGAGTCGTGACTTGGATTTATCTCAAAAAGAAATGGAAAGTGTTGCAAAAATAATTGGTGTAGGTTCTGTAAGATTTTATATTAATCAGATTTCTCCAGAAAAACCAATCACATTCAAATGGGAAGAAGCACTTAACTTTGAAAGAGGTTGTGCATCAATACAGTATGCACATGCCAGAGCATGTAAATTATTGTCAAAAACAGAATTTGATGAATACGCAGATGTTAAATGTGACTATGAATTAGAAGATGAGGAAAAAATATTGATTAAGGAATTATCAAGATTTACAGAAATCATCAGACAATCCGCTTCTGAAAGAAGAGTTCATCATTTAACAGAATACACATTAGGTTTATCCAAAACATTTAATAAGTTTTATAAAACTCAACAAGTTATTGGTTCTGAACATGAACAATTTAGATTAAAATTAGTTGATGCTTCAAGAATTACCCTTAAAAATTCCTTAAAACTTTTAGGTATTAAAGCACCTGAATTCATGTAATTGCTTCCTAATTACATATCCTTTTCACATTTTTTTTCAAATAATTTGCTATTGCCTTTATATATAATAATTTTAATATAATATGAATACTAAAAATATTAATATAAGATTTAGAAATTTTTTTTATATTTTAATAGATTTTATTTTATGAATGATTATTAAGAACGATTTTTTGGAGGAATAATTTAAAATGCGAACGTTAATGATACATTCTGATTATTTACGTTATAAAACCAGAAGTAAAACTAAATTAGCAGAAGACATAGAAGACGAAAAAAGAGCCGCTGGAGTTGACAATGCTTTAGTTGTTTTCACAGCAGTTGAAAAAGAAGATGAAGAAAATCCTGAATTAATCATCAAAAAAGCAGTTAAAGAAATATTAGCAGTACAAAATAAAGTTAATGCAGATAATATTGTAGTATATCCATATGCACATTTAAGTTCTTCATTATCTAATTCTGAAGTAGCTAAACAAATATTAAAAGGAATTGAAGCAGAACTTACAGATAACAACGAAGCAGTAATGAGAGTTCCATTTGGATGGTATAAATCATTTGAACTTTCATGTAAAGGACATCCTTTATCTGAATTATCAAGAACTATTACAACTGAAGAGGAAGAAGACACAGAAGAAGTAGTTGAAGAATCAGAACCATCACAATTTTTCATATTAGAAGAAGATGGACAGAAATATGATGTAGATGACTACAAATATCAAAATAAAACATTAAAACAATTAGTTAATCATGAACAGGGTGTATCTCATGAAGATTCAGGAAAACAACCTCCTCATGTAAAATTAATGAAAGAAAAAGAATTAGCAAGTAATGAACCATCAGCTGATGTAGGTCATATCAGATGGTATCCAAAAGGAAAACTTGTTAAAGATTTACTTGGTGACTATGTTTACAACCTTGTAACTCAAAGAGGTGCAATGCCTGTAGACACACCTGTAATGTATGATTTAGCTGATCCTGCTATTAGAGAACATGCAGCTAAATTTGGTGAAAGACAATACAGGTTAAAAACCAAACACCGAGAATTAATGTTAAGATTTGCATGTTGTTTTGGTGCTTTCAGAATAATGGCAGATTCCTTCTTAACATGGAAAAACATGCCAGTAGGAATTTATGAATTATCTCAGCTCAGTTTCAGATTTGAAAGACAAGGAGAAGTAGTAGGACTTAAAAGATTAAGAGCATTCACAATGCCTGACTTCCATAGTGTATGTTTAAATGATGAACATGCTAAAGAAGTATTTGCAAGCCAAGTTGATATGTGTGCTCAGACAGAAAAAGATCTTGATGTTCACTACGAAGTTGCATTCCGTGTAACAAAAGATTTCTTAGCAGAAAATGAAGACTGGGTTAAAGAAGTTGTAAGAGATCACATTAAAAAACCAGTATTATTAGAAGTTATTCCTAAGATGAAACATTACTGGAATGCAAAAGTTGACTTTGCAGCAATCGATGATCTTGGAAGACCTATTGAAAATCCTACAGTACAAATGGATATTCAAAGTGCAAGAAGATTTGGAATTACCTATCTTGATGAAAATGAAGAACAGCAATATCCTACAATCTTACACTGCAGTCCAACAGGTAGTTTAGAAAGAGTAATCTGCAGTTTACTTGAAAAAACATCCACAGATAAAGGAAGTAAACCATCATTACCATTATGGTTATCTCCAACACAGGTAAGAATTATTCCAGTAACTGACAATCATTTAGAATATGCTGAAAAAGTATATAATGAAATTAAGGATGCTGGTGTAAGGGTAGATATTGATGATACTCCTGAACGTGTAGGTAAAAAAATCAGAAATGCTGGTAAAGAATGGGTTCCATACACAATTGTAGTAGGGGACAATGAAGTAGAAAATGAATCTATAACTATCAACAGACGTATGGATGATACAAAACAGGAAGTAACTGTAGAAGAATTAGCTGATGAAATACATACTTTAACAGCTGGATTACCTTACAGACCATTACCTTTACCTTATAAAGTATCAAAACGTGTTAAATTTTAATTAATGAATGTATTCATTAATTATTCCTCTTTTTAATATTTTTTTTATAACGATTTTCTTTTGATTATCAGCATTAATATAAAAATAAATTATAACTTATAACTTTTTACTTTTACTATTATAACTTATAAATATTACATTATACAAACAATTAATTATAAGACATTGATATGAAATTAGTCATAGGAGTATTCACATGACAGAGATAATAACAATTTTAAACCAGAAAGGTGGTTGTGGAAAAACAACTACAGCAGTAAATTTAGGTGCATCCTTAGCAACACTTGGTAAAACGGTATTGATAATGGATATGGATCCTCAGGGAAATGCTACAACAAGCTTGGGAATACAAAAAAGTGAAGTTGAAAACACGTTATATTCATTGTTAACTAATAAATGTTCATTCCAAGATGCAGTATTAGAAACAGAAATAGCAAATTTATATGCAATTGCAAGTAACATTTCATTAAGTGGAGCAGAAATAGAATTAAGTAAAGAAATTGGATATCCGTATATATTGAATGAAAAATTAAGTGAATATGAATTGGGATTTGATTACATTATCATTGATGCTCCTCCATCTTTAGGAATATTAACATTAAATGCACTGGTTGCAACAGATTCAGTAATAATTCCAATACAATCAGAATTTTATGCATTAGAAGGAATGGCTGATTTGTTAGAAACTATTAAACTTGTAGAATCAAGACTTAAAAGTCCATGTCCAATAAAAGGAATATTAATTACATTATATGATGGAAGAACAAGATTATCAAAAGATGTAACTAAAAATGTGAAAGAATTCTTTAAAGATAAAGAATATATTTTCAAAGAAAAAATTCCTCGTAATGTCAAATTAGCAGAAGCTCCAAGTTTTGGAAAACCATGTATAACATATGACCCTGAATGCTCTGGAGCAAAAGCATATATGAAATTAGCAAAAGAAATTATTAGTTTAGAAGGTGAATAATATGTCTGACAATGCATTAGGAAGAGGATTAGATGCTCTTATCAAGAAACCCTCAAAAACTAAAAAATCATCTAAAAAAGTAAACGATGAAAAAACTAAAAAAGCAGAAATAAATACTTCTTTTTCAGATGATAAAGTAGAGCAAATAAAAAAAGAAGTAGAAAAAAATCCTAGAATAAGTTTATGGTCTGCTAAAAGTGCTGCTTGTTTAAGATATCTTAAAAAAACTACTCCTGAATTTAGTATCAGTAGTGAAGCTTCACTTATACTTGAAGAAGCAATAAAAAACAAATATCCTGAAATATGGCAGTTATTTGATGAAGACTAAAAAAAATTAAATTTAACAAATTATATCTATTAAAAAGGAGTGTTTGTAGTTTCATTTTAAAAAACTACTCTATTTTTTTTAAATTAACGTGCTTTGATAAGCTCCGTCTATTTTTACAAAGGTTTTACATTTATTTATGTTAGCACCTAATTTTTGTAATTGTTTAAGACTTGTAATCTTTTTGCCTTGAGTTTGCATGTGTCTTATACGTCTGGCTGATTTAAGACCTATACCCGGAACTCTTATCAGTTCTTTATATTTTGCAGTGTTCACATCTACTGGGTATAATTCTTTATTTTGTTGGGCAATAATGTATTTTGGATCTTCTGTTAAATCTAAAAATCCGTCATCATCTAATATTATGTCGTCCATTGTATAATTGTACTGGTTAAAGAGGTATTCTGTTTGGTATAATCGTCCCGTTCTTCTGGTATCATTTGCCACATGATTTTCTAAGGGTGTACCTTTAACAGGTGTGAAACTACTGAAGTAATTATACATCACATCATATTTCTTGGTTAAATTATAAACCTGTTTTAATATATCTTCATCATTTTCCTCATTAGCACCAACAATTATTTGTGTGGTATGTCCACTGCTTGCTAAACTATGATCTCTTCTATGCAGGTTATCAATCCAATCCAAACGTTTAAGAATATCCTTGTCATAATTTTTAGTACTTGAAAGATCACTTAAACCATCCTTGGTAGCAGCTTCAATGTTGATACTTACTCTGTCAGCCAGTTGCATAGCATGCTTGATATGGTCTTTACTGCTTCCTGGGATAACTTTAAGATGAATATATCCTTTATATGAATATTTGTTTCTTAAAATATGTGCTGCTTCTATCATTTCTTCCATCGTTGTATCAGCATCTTTGATAATACCTGAACTAAGAAATAAACCTTCAACCATATTGCTTTCATAGTATTTCATAAATATTTTTGCAAGTGCTTCAGGACTAAGTCTGGCTCTTTGATACTTATGTTCTATACAGTTTGTACAGTATGCACAATCATTATTGCACTGGTTAGTCATTAATATTTTAAATAGGGGCACATCTCTACTACCAGCTTTTGCATGGTAAATTCCATCTTTCATTTTATCAGTTTCTTCTAAAACATTATCAACATTGTAATTTACGTAATTACACCTGTCATAATAAGCAGCATCTGATAATAATTGTAAATCTTTAAATGTACTCATTTATTGGCCCCGATTTTTAATTTTATAACCTTAATCTAAATAAGTATATATATTTTTTAATTTAATAATATAAATTAATTGGTAAATTATTGATTATTAGGAGGGTAAACCGTGAGCATATTATTAATAATATTACTTGTAATAATCGTTATAATAGCAATAATTCTTGTTAAATTTTATAATGATTTAGTAAATGGTCGAAATAGAGTAGAAAATGCTTGGAGTCAAATTGATGTTCAATTACAAAGACGTAATGATTTAATTCCTAACATTGTTGAAACAGTTAAAGGATATGCAGGTCATGAAAAAGAAACATTAAATCAAGTAACACAAGCAAGAGCAAACATGGCAAATGCAACAACTGTTAAAGAAGTTGCAGAAGCAGATACAATGATTACTAGTGCATTAAAATCATTATTTGCAGTTAGTGAAGCATACCCTGATTTAAAAGCAAATCAGAATTTCATAGAATTACAACAGGAATTATCAGAAACTGAAGATAAAATTTCATATGCAAGACAATTCTATAATGATACAGTTCTTAAATATAATAATTTATGTCAACAATTCCCAAGTAATATCGTAGCCAGCTTATTCCATTTTGATAAAGCAGAATTCTTTGAAGCTCAAGAAGGAACAAGAGCAGCACCAAAAGTTCAATTCTAAACAAAATTATTTTTTTTCTTTTTATTTTTTTAAATTATATAAATTAAAATATTTAACTTAAATATTAATTTGGAGGTATAATTATGGATTTTAAAAAAATAATTATTATCTCATTATTGTTAACCTTAATTTTAGCACCTATTTCATTTGCAGATGATGGAGATTATACTATTCCAAAAGCTGTAAAAGACATTACAGTCAATGATGACGGGTCAACAACAATTTCAGAATCAATAATATATGATATAGAAGGAAGTGTAAACGGTGTTTATAGGGACATACCCTTGGACAGTCAGCAGTCTATAAGTGATATTTCTGTAGAAACGCCGGGCTACTACAATAACTTGCAGGTTATTGAAGAAAATGGAAAAACCAGATTAAAAGTATGGCTTTATAGAGATAAAGATAAACGATATAAAACTTATGATGCAAAAGTTAAGGTCATATACAAATACACCTTCAATAAAGGAGTTAAAATTTATAATGATATAGCTGAACTTCAGTATATGTCCTGGGGTAACGAATGGCAAAGCGGAGTAGATACACTAATAACCCGTATTCACATTCCCGGAAGTCATGAAGAAACTGAATACTGGAACAATCCTGATGATTATGTGGTAACAAGCAATTGGGATGATGACAATACACTTTCTACTGAAGTAAAATCAATAGGTTCATACACTTCATTCGAACAACGTATACTGATGCCTAAATCATATTTCAAAAGTTATGAAAATGCTAAAGTAATAAATAAAGATGCTAAAGCACAAATCGAAGCAGATCAAAAGAAATATAAGGAAGATAGAGATTTTAAAAATAAGTTAACAGAAATATTCTCTGGATTATTGGGAATTTTAATGATTATTCCAGCAGGAATTTACGGATTATTTGGAAGAGAACCTAAAATTTCTTATAAAGCTGATTATGAATCAGAAATACCATATAATTCATCTGCTATAGAAGTAAATTCCATAGTCAAAGGTAATGTCGGTGTGATTGATGATAATGCGATGTATGCTACACTTCTTGATTTGATTGACAGAAAGTTTTTAAAAGTCATTTCAGGTAATGAGGATGATACAGTATTAAGACTAACAAATACTGATACAACTAATCTTAAAACATTTGAAAGATTGCTAATAAACTTCTTATCAAAATTTGAAAATAATGGTAACATATCATTAAAATCAATTGCAGATAACGGAGATCCATACGAATTTAAAGATTTTAAAAATTCATGGATTGAAGAAACCAGAAAAGAGGTACCTGATTCATTAATAAATCGTTATTTTGAAAATAAAGGTTCCGTTCTATTCAACATATTGTCCTATGGATTCCTTGCTTTAAGCGTAATTTTGTTTTTAGCAAACATGTTCATGGAAATTTCACCAAAATACAGTGATATCCTTATTGTACTTTCAATATTGATTTTTATCGAATCAATAGTCATGATTTGTATACCAAACACTGTTCCGGGACGTTGGACACAGGATGGAAAAGAGTTTCATGATAAATGGAAAAATTTTGAAAATTATATCCAGGATTTTAGTTTAATTAAAGAACATCCTCCAGCTTCAATACAAGTATGGGGAAAATTCTTGGTCTATGCAGCAGCATTGGGATGTGCAGACGAAGTATCTAAAAATATGAAAAAATACTTTAACATAGCTAATATACCTGAAGAATATTTCAATCAATCTGATGCAGTATTATTTGCATATTATGGTGGATTTAATCATTTAGACAACACTTTCACAGCATTAACACTATCTGATTCTTCTTCTGGAGATATAGGTAGTGTTGGTGGTGGAGGATTTGGTGGAGGTGGAGGTGGAACCTTCTAAACTTTCACCAAATATTTTTTTATAATTGTTTTTTATTTCAATACTCTTTTTAATAATAATTTAAAGTTTATTCTTATCAGAAAAATTTATTATTTACTATTTTTAAATATTTTAATCAATTATACTCTATTGGAGTGATTAGCTATGGATTTGAATAACAGTAGAATAAAATTAGTTATTTCATTTATTTTATTATTAATGCTTTTAATAATGCCCTTTTCATTTGCAGCTACTGGAAGTTATTCATTGCCCAGTGCTAAGGAAACAATCTTAGTTCAGGATGATGGGACAACAGTAATTACGGATGAAATAACATATTCTATCACTGGTAGTGTAAATGGTGTTACAAAGATTATTCCATTGAGTGGTCAGCAGTCTTTAACAGATATTTCAGTAGAAACACCAGGATATTATAATACACTGGATATTGAAGAATCAGCAAGTAGTGTAACAATTAAAGTATGGCTTTACAAAGATGCTCAGAAAACTCAAAAGATATCTGATGAAGATGTTAAAGTAATTTATCATTATAATTTCCTAAAGGGTGTGAAAATTTACAATGATATTGCTGAACTTCAATATATGTCATGGGGAAACGGATGGGATCAACAAATAGATTCTTTAATAACAGACATTCAAATTCCGGCTTCAAATCAGGAAATAGAATACTGGAATAATCCTGACACTTATGTTGAAAGCAGTACTTGGACAAATGATCATACACTAACAACAGTATATAAAAATATTCCTGCACAAACAGGTGCTGAACAAAGAATATTAATGCCTAAATCATATTTTACCAGTACTCAAAATGCTGATGTAATTAATAAGGATGCAAAAGCTCAAATTGAACGTGATCAGGAAAAATATTTGAACGATATTTCATTTAAATATAATATTTCCTTAATTCCTGCAATATTATCCTTAATAATGTTAATATTACCTGTGGGAATGTTTTTGAAATGGGGTAGAAATCCAAAAATATTATACAAAGCAGATTATGAAAGTCAGGTTCCAACTGATGATTCTCCTGTTTTTGTTAATGCAATGATACCTGGAATTATAGAAGAAGTAAATGAAGATGCATTTACATCTACACTACTTGATTTAATAGATAGAAAATATTATAAGATGATAATAAGCAATGAAGAAGACACAATATTAAGACGTTTAGACAAACAAACCTCTAATTTAAAACTTCATGAAATTGATATAATTGAATTTTTAAAACGGTTCGAAAATGAAAAACATCAAATATCATTGAAGTCAATATCTGAAGATTCATCAAATGTACATCAATTTGTTAACGCCTGGAAAATAGATGCAATGAGGGATGTTCCAGTAACAAAAGTAAGCAAATACTATGATAAAAGCAAGGAAAACTTAATGAGCGGATATAATATTCTAGCTATCTTTATGGCAGTGGTCTTTATACTGGCATTATTAATCTATGCAACAGGACCACTAGTCATAATAGGATTAGTATTATCAGTATTATTAATAATTGAACAGATAGCTATCTTCTTATTTGTCGATACGCCATTGGGAAGATGGACACCTGAAGGTAAAGAGTTTCATGATAAATGGAAAAATTTTGAAAAGTATATCAAGGATTTTAGTTTAATTAAAGAACATCCTCCAGCTTCAATACAAGTATGGGGAAAATTCTTGGTCTATGCAACAGCATTAGGATGTGCAGATGAAGTATCAAAGAACATGAAAAAATACATTGAATTTAAAAACCTGCCGGAAACAGTAATATATGACTCTGATGTAGTATCACTTGGTTACTTCTGGGGATTCCATCATATGAGAAATACATTTATACCAGTAGGAATAAACAATTCCGGCTTTGAAGACACAGGATTTGACACAGGTTCCTTCGGGGACATTGGCGGACCAGGTTCTGGTGGATTTGGTGGAGGAGGAGGTGGAGTATTCTAGAGAATACTTCATTTCAAAATATAATATTTTCCATATCTTTTCCACATTTAGGACATTTTTTATTTGAAGTAATGTAATTAATTACTTCATAATATTCTCTTTTTATAAGCATTTCATTACAGTTATCACAGTATGTGTTATCTTCAAAGGACGTGTGAATGTTTCCGGGATAGACATTTTTTAATCCGTTTTCTTTAGCAATTAAACAGGCATTCAAAACACTTTCAGCAGGTGTTGGTGGAAGATCCATTAATTTAAACTGGGGATAAAAAGCAGTAAAATGTAAAACAATATCCGAAGATATGCTTTTAACAAGCTTAACAATATTTTTTATAGAATTTTCATCGTCATTGTATGTTGGAATAAGTAAATTGGTTACTTCTGTATGAATACCATTGTCATAGTAACTTTCAATACTGTTTAACACATCTAAAACATTTCCTTTACATACCTTCTTATAAAATTCGGCATCTCCCTTCAAATCTATATTCACAGCATCAACGTATTTTACTAAATCGTTTAATGTTTTTTGAGAAGTATAACCATTACTTACAAGTATACTTTTAATATCGTATTTACAAGCTATTTTTGCAGTATTAATAATCCATTCAGGATAAATTGTCGGTTCGTTATATGTCCAGGAAATACTTTCTAAATTATTGTCCAATGCCAGCTTTACAATGGATTCCGGGCTTATTTTTCTTATTGGTACTATGGAAGTATTCTTAGGTTGTGCTATACTATGATTTTGACAATTTAAACATCTTAAACTACAGCCTACACTACCTATTGATAAGGTTTCACTTCCAGGCATAAAGTGATATAAAGGCTTTTTTTCAATAGGATCTATTGCTATGGAAGAAGTTTCAACTACATTTTCATCAAAATCATTACTTCGTCCGCATATTGATTTGTTTTCCAATAAACACTTGTTTGGACATATCTGGCAATTTTTCATCTAATCATCTTTTAAATGTTCATAACCTTTAACAGGTATAATTTTCTCAAAATCTTCTTTTATCAATGTTATTTTGTCTGATGAATTTGTCTTACCTATAATATGTATATTTTCTAATTTTTCCTCATATTTATAGTATTCTTCTTTATTTAATGTTACAAGAAGCTCAAATTCTTCACCAAAATGCAACAGATAATCCTCTAATTCTTTGTTGTTTATTTTTGCAACTTTTTCAATGTTTTTATTATAAGGAATTTTATCAAAGTAAATTTCAAAGCCCAAACCTTTATTTTTATCATGTAAATGTCCCAATTCAACAGCTAAACCATCTGTAATATCTGTGATACTGGTTATTAATGAAGGATATTCTCTGAATATTTCTGATTGCTTCATAGGCAAGTCCGGTTCATACATTGTGTCTAAAATTTCTTTTTTTTCTTCTTCTGGAGTGTTGTCATTTCCATATATTAAATCCAAAGCAGCAGCCGGTCCTCCAAGTTGTCCTGTTACTGCTATTAAGTTATCCATATCAATATCATTCTGGAGTTTAAATTCTTCATTTACCTTTCCAATACTTGTTCCGTTAAGTATTATTTCAGTATTTTGGTTTATGTCACCACCAATGAGTGTTATATTATATTCAGAACATTTATCAAGAATTCCGTCAGTTAATTCATCATATTCTTCACGAGTCATTTCGGATGGAAGACCCATTGAAATAAGAATAGAAGTAGCTTTGGCATTCATTGCAAGAATATCACTTACATTTACAGTTACAATTTTTTCTCCCATCTGGTAGTAAGTCATATTTTTTGGAAAATGTGAATGCTGAATCAGCATATCTGTTGATATAACAGTGTATTTTGAAGAATTTTCTATTAGGGCAGCATCATCATGATAACTGTGCTTTACTCTTTTAGCAACGTTTTTAAGTTTAGAATCTCGTTTATCCAAGAGTATTTTAATAAGATTTTTTTCTCCAATTTCTGATATTAATTTATTCATGTTATCATATCTATTAAAAAAGTATATAAAAAAAGGTTTAGGAGGTGATACGTTTTCCTCTTATAAATGAGGGTTAACTCTTTCTGCAATGATATCTACGATAGCATCATCTGCACCGATTGGTTCGGTGTAAATAATTTCACCATCAAATTCAATTTTTTCTTCTTCATCATGGTGATGATGATGGTGATGGTGTCCGTGTTCTTCTTCATCATGTTCATGGTCGTGATTATGGTGGTGATGACAATGTCCACCTATGTATTTTTCTACATCTGGTGAAGGTTCTAAACCTAAAATGGTAGGTATATCACGTTTTGTGTGTAAACCATGTGCTAAAAATACAGGAGTTACAATAATTCTTTTTACACCAGTAGCAGCTAATTTGTTGAAAGCTGTTGGTATGTTAGGTTCTGCTAATTCCATGAAACCTACTTCAATATTGTAATCAGGTTTTGTTTGTGAATATTTTTCTGCAATTGTCTGAACTACTTCTTTGTTGTAAGGTAATCTACTGCCATGTCCTACGAGTAATATTCCTGTTTCATTCTGTGAGTTTGAATTTGTATCCATATGATATAACTCCTTCTTTTCCTTCCTCACGGATTTTTCTGAATACTACTTCGACTTCGTCTCCTATATTTAGTTCATCTAAATCACAGTCAACGATTTGAGCAGTAATTTTAGCACCTTCATCTAATTCAATAATTCCTACAGCGTAAGGTGAATTGTTTTTGAAATCATCTGTTGCAGCGTGAATTATAGAGTAAGTGTAAATTTTTCCAGTTCCTTTAAATTGGAGGTCTTCTATATCACCATGGCTTCTACAGTTTGGACATACTACTTTTTTTGGGAAAAATGTTTCGTTACAGTTGTTGCATTTTGTTCCTATTAAATTATATCTTTGGTCGTTATGACGCCATCCTTTGATAATGTCACTCATATTATATCCTCCGTAAAAATAAATATGATTAATAAAATTATTCTTAATTAATATATTTACTTAACCTCTATTTATTATTAATTATTTTAAAACTTTATTTCAAGTTTATAATTTTATATTATTATACTTATTTAATGTTTTTTATACTTATTTATATGCCGTATTACTCTATAATTTGATAAAATCCTTAATTGTATGCTTTTTCTGTCAGTTTATAATATTTTAGGAAATAACCATTATTTACTATAAAATACTAAATATTACTTAGAGGAGTTAAGGAAGTGTACGTATGGATAAAATAGTTCATTATTCAATTAAAGACAGATTATCTTTAGATAATGTTATTTCAGTATCTATAAGGATTACAGTAAAGAATTTTCCTGTTTCAGAAGTATTGGAATATCATAATGAAGGCAAATGGTCTGAGGATATATCCACAATAAACAGAATATATAATGATTCTGAAATTCAGCAGCAATGGGATAATTTCCAGTCCAGACTGTTGTCATTTTTAAATGATGATAATATGAGAATCATAATGGATATAATGACATCAGATGACAAATATTATTCAAACAAATATAATTTGGAAGTTGAAGTTACTTCATACGAATTATTAGATTAATTTTATTATATTTAATACTTTTTTTATATTTTTTTAAAAAAATAGTTATTTATTTAAACAATGATTATTATATAACATAATATTAAATATATTATGAAAATCATTAAAGATCAGAAAGCCTATACAACAAGCATATTGGTTTTAATTCTGTTGATTCCTGTTCTGTTTTTATTGATAATTACAATGGAAGAATATGACCAGAATGTAAATAACACTATTGAAAATTTAGAATCAGAGCAGATTAAAAACGTTTATGATGATTTTGAAGAAGAAATACTTCGTTCAACTAAAGAATCCCTACATAACATTACATATGAAGTAATAACTTCAAAAAGATCAATAACCCGAAGAGATGACTTAATAAGTTATATTCAAAATAAAATAAACAAAAAGGCAGATAATCAAAGCAAGGACTTTTCAATTAAATGTGATATACTTGATATAAAACCCTCGGATAATCCGTTTAAGATTGAGCTTGATTATCAGTTGACAGTTTCAACAGAGGATAATAAAATTAAAAAATCTAAAAATCAGCAAAAATATGTTGAAATAACCGATAAAAATTACCCGGTATATGATCCTCTGCCTACATTAAAAACGGGTGCAATACTTGATGGTGGTTATGTTGAATACGGTGATAAATTAGCAGAGTATATAACTATAGACAATTCAGAAACCTATATGAATACAATTGAGAAAATAACAATAAAAGAATGTCCGTTAAAGGATTATACTCAGCATGGAAACAGTAACGATACATTTTTGTCCTGTTTAAACAATCATTATTATCATAATAGTCATGATGGGATGTGTTTGTTATGCAGATTAGAAAACAAGACATACTGTAATCATTACGGTTTTGAAACTTTTATATTACCCACAGAAATGATTGATGAAGCTCCTGCATCAATAGATCATGTTTTATTAAACGATAATCAGAATCAGTATCCTGGAAATTTAATAACAGTAGAAAACACCTCTTTTATCTATTTGGATAATGGACATAAGGCAAAATATGGATTATGAACAATAAAGGACAGATATTAATTACAGATATATTACTTTACATAATAATTTTAATGATTATCCTTTCAATGATTATATATGCAACAGTAATATTAAATGACAATCAAGTAACTAGAATAAATAATAAACAGCTGAATAATCTCTTAGAGGATACAGTTTCATTATTAACTAAAACAAGTGGAACACCCAATAATTGGGAAAAATTAAATAAAAATAACATAGTAAATATCGGTTTAAAATCTAATAAAAATCAATTATTAAGTTATGATAAGCTGATAAAATTAAAAAATAATCCAAACTTGTTGGATAAGTATTTTCCTAGTGGTGTATCTTATTCATTGACATTGTATCCTAAGAGCAATCCAAACAATAAGGAATTAATTGCAGGAACAGATAATCTTAATAATAAAAAACAAATTCAGTCAAAAAGAACAATTGTTCTCTTTGATTATGATTTTGATATAATATCGTTTCAGAAAGAAGATATCACTGATTCATGTCCAATTATGCATGACAGACAATGGGTTTGTAAAGTAATTAATATAAATGAATTATCACTGTCAAAGGGTAAATATTATATTATATCAGACTCAAATGTGGAATACATAATATCAAATACCTATTCTGAAAGGATATCCGGACAAACACAGAAGTTGTGTATAAACAATCAATTGGAACAGTTACTTAAAAATGATAATCAAACTATTTATCTGCACATAAAAAGCAAAAATAATAATACTTATCTTGTTTATGATGTAAATAATAGAGAGAAATTTTTAGATTCGGTTAGTATACCTGAAAGTTATATATTGGATATGAAAGTAGCAACATGATGGTGATTATATGGAAAATAAAGAAGTTTTAGAAGCATTTAACAAAGCTTCAAATGATTATGATAAATATAGAAAGCAGGCAATACCTAACATGGACATATATTATGATACCGTAGTTAATTTAACAAAAAATTATGAAAATCCAAAAATATTGGACTTGGGTGCCGGTACGGGTATACTTACACAATTACTGAGCAATCAGCATCCAAATTCTGATATTACATTATTTGATTTGTCAACAGAAATGTTAAAGATAGCAAAAGAAAAATTTCATGATAAAAACTTTAAATATGTTGAAGCTGATTATTTAACATATGATTTTGGAGAAAAATATGATATAATAGTTTCATCATTATCTATTCATCATTTGACAGATGATGAAAAGAAAACTCTTTACAAGAGAATTTATGATTATCTTGAAGTTGGTGGAATATTCATAAATGCAGATCAGGTATATGGAGCAACAGAATGCACTGAAAAAATATATAAACATCAGGATGAGTTTCATCTAAGTAAACAGTATATTCCTGAAGAAGAAAAAGAAATATTAAGAAAGAGACGATTGCTGGATAAACCTGCAAAACTATCAGATACTCTTAAATGGTATGAGCAGATAGGTTACAAGAATGTTGATATTTACTATAAATATTATCGTTACTTTGTAATAGCAGGGGAAAAATAACTTTATCTTCTTTTATTCCTTTTTAAATATTTTAAAATACAATATAATAGTAGAGAATATGAATAATAAAAATTATATTAAAAAAACATCTGAAACAATTAATTGGAAGAATGTATTAAAAAATTATGCCATACTGCTGTTCGGGTTATTTATAATGGGTTTCGGAGTAGCATTATCTGTGAAATCCGAACTTGGAACAACACCAATTTCTTGTATTCCTAATGTACTTAAATATGCATTACCTTTATCTTTGGGAATGATAACAATAATTTTTAACTTTTTACTGATACTTATTCAAGTAATAATACTTAAAAATGAATTTCAAAGAAAACAGTGGATGCAATTGGTTGTAACAATATTCTTCGGATATTTTATAGACTTTGCACTATATATCTTAACTCCACTAGAAGCTACGGATTATGTTTCACAGTGGCTGTTCTGTATTATCAGCTGTTTTATAATAGCACTGGGCGTGTATTTTGAAGTTATTTCTAATGCTATTGTTCTTCCTGGTGAAGGTGTTTCCTTAGCAGTAAGACATGTGACAGGTATAGAATTCGGTAAATTAAAAACAGCTTTTGACTCATCCAACTTTATTATTGGTGGTGTATTGTCTTTACTGTTGTATGGTGGTTTTAAGGGAATAGGACTCGGAACAATATTTGCAGGAATAGTTGTAGGTTATATAGTACGTTTTTACAGAAGAGTTTTTGAAAAAATTTAAATTAAAAAAAGAGGTGGAGTTTATTTATTCAAACTCCAATGCCATTTGATATAAGTCTTCAGCTTCTTCTTTTGCTGAATAGTAAACTTTATCGTTTTGTGGACTGTAATAAGGATAATTTTCTCTTACAGATACTTCTTTACCCTTATATACTATGTCAACATAATCTCCAGCTTCATTTACAGAATATATTTTTTGACTTATTTCTGTAATGTTTAATGATATAATTTCTCCTGTTAGAGCATTAACTGTTGCATTACCGGTTATGTTTTTATCTGAACTTTCATTCAATGCAGTAATGGTAATGTTATAGAATTGACTGTTGTTTTCACTGAATGTAGTCATGTTATATTTTGCATTTTCAATTGAATAATTTGTTTTCAATTCATCGTCTACAACTTTTTTAATATCATCTTCAGGAAGTAAATTATCATTATTTAAGCTAGTTTTTTCATTTTCGTTAGAAGTATCATCTGTATTTTTAGTAATGCTTTTATCATTTACTTCATCCCTAAATGCTCCTCCATTAAAGGAGTAACCTTCTTGGTCGTTTCCTATAGGTCCATTGTCAGCATCTACTTCTAAGTAACCGAACCAACCTTCTTCATCAAAAATATCTATGATGTAAACTGGTTTATTGTCTATGTAAACTAATGTTGTTTCGCTTTTAAAGTTTTTGTCAGGATTGTCGTTTTTTATGATTTCGATAACTTCTTTTGTAATAGCTTCTTTTGAAATTTTTGGTTCTGTGTTACCAGTATCTTGATGCTTTGTTTTTATATTTTTTGAAGCTGATTCATTTGCTAGCTTAATGGTTCCTGTTTTGTTGACTTTATTTATTGTAGAATTTTTAACTGGAGTTTCTACATTATCTGTATCAGAATTTGATGAATCGTCACCTAATATTCCTATTGGGTTGTCGTCTCCTACAAAATCTGTTATGGATGGTGTATCTCCACCATCTACATAATGGATACAGCCTGATACAGATACTACTCCAATAATAAGGATTAGTATTAATATAGGTGTAAATTTTCTCATATTTAGTCTCCTATTTTTTCTATTTCTAGGCTTATTTTTTATTGGTATTTTCTATTTCTAGGCTTTTATAAAATATAAATTATTTTAATGACTATAAATTTGATATAAATGACTATTGTTCTTTTATATTTATATTATAATCATCTACTATAGGATTGTATTAAGAAGTATAAATACTTTTTTTAAATATTTTATTTTATTAATGTGATTATTTTAACTTATTTTTTTCATAATTTCAGTGTTTTTAACAATATTTTATTAATATTTGGCTAAAATCACAACATTATTATGATATGTTGTAGATATAATAATATAACCATTTACTAAGAGATGACAATATGGACGAAACTGATAAAAAGATATTAAATGTACTGTCAGAAAATGCCAGAACATCAATATCATCTATTTCTAAAAAAACAGGAATACCCAACTCGACAATATCAAACAGAATACATAAACTCGAAGAAAACAACATTATAGAACAATATACAACTATTTTCAACCCTGAAAAAATAGGCGTAAACGTTACAGCAATAATCATTATTCAAACACAAACGGAAAAACATGAAAATGTAGAAATTGAATTACCAAAAATAGGCCAGGTATCACAGGTATACAGTATCTCCGGAGAATATGATATTCTAATAAAAGTATGGACAAAAGATTTGGAAGAACTAAACGAAATAATCAATTCAAAAATAAGAACAATAGATGGAATTGAAGAACTAAGAGAATTAATTGTAATGGAAAGACTTAAAGACGAACCTTTGAAAGTCAAATTTGATTAAACATTACACATCTTGTGGTGGTGAGAACGTGTACTTAACAGAACTTCTAACAAAGATAGTTTATGATAAGAACGAAGAAAAATTGGGAAAAGTAAAGGATGTAGTAATTTTTCCCGATAAAACATATCCTAAAATAGAGGCAATTAAAATAAAAGCAAACGGTGAATTTTATTTTATACCCTCATCATACATTAAGGAAATTACAGAAAGCAAGGTATTGCTTACAACACCACTGGAAGATATTAAACAGTATCCAAAACAGGACTCACAAATAAAATTATCCCGTGACATACTTGATCGTCAGGTAGTGGATATGGAAGGAAGTAAAATACGAAGAGTCAATGATGTTGAAATATCATACAAAACCGGCGATTACTATATTATTGGTGTAGATATAGGAGTTAACGGATTATTCAGAAGACTTGGGATGGGAGGACTTTCTAAAAAAATAAATCATCAGGACAATATAATCTCCTGGAAGGACATAGATTCTCTTGATTTTTCTAACCTTAAACTCAAAGTATCTAAAAAGAAATTAAGAAAATTGCATCCTGCAGACATAGCAGAAATAGTTGATGATTTAGGTATTTCTGATTCTATGAGTATACTTAATTCATTAGATGATGAATCGGCTGCAGATGCATTTGAAGAAATATCTCCTGAAAAACAAAAAACCATTCTTACAGAAATGGAGGAAAAAGAAGCAGCAGATCTTGTTGATGAAATGTCACCTGACGATGCAGCTGATTTATTGGCAACAATTTCCGATGAGAAAAAAGAAGAAATATTGGAACTGATGGATCCGGAAGAATCACAGGAATTAAGGGAATTGCTGGAATATCCGGAAAACACTGCCGGTGGAGTAATGACAACAGAATATGCTTCAGTGGTAGGTAATAAATCAACCAGGGAAGTAATGGATGAAATTAGAAAGATAGCAGATGATGTGGAAACATTATATTACATTTATATTCTGTCCCCTGATGAAAGGTTGGATGGTGTAATTACCATAAGGGAACTTCTCTTAAACAGTGATGAAACAATGATTTATGATTATATGATAAAGGATATTGTTTCTGTTGATGTAAATGAGGAAGAAAATGAAGTTGCAAAAATCATTGCAAAATATAATCTGATTGCTCTTCCGGTGACTGATGAAGACAATAAAATGAAGGGTATAATTACGGTAGATGATGCAATAGACATTATACTGCCTACAGCCTGGAAGAAAAGACTTCCAAAAATGTTCAGATAATGGGGGTTATAGATGTCAGTAAAAGACGCAGTTAAAAATAGGTTAAAGAATTATCCTACGATAGTTTCAGTACTGGTTTTCATATCAGTATTGGGTCCTGGTTTAATAACAGCAATGGTTGATAATGATTGTGCCGGAATATTAACTTACTCCCTGGCTGGAGCCCAGTATGGGTATAACCTGATATGGACATTTATACCTATGATTTTTTCTCTTATAGTTGCACAGGAAATGGGAGTACGTATGGGTATAATTTCAGGTAAAGGCCTTGCAAGTTTGATAAGGGAAAAAGTTGGAGTAAGACTTACCATGTTTATTATGATAGGTTTACTTCTTGCTAATCTGGGAAATACCCTTGCAGAATTCTCTGGGATAGTTGTGTCCTCTGAAATATTTGGTATTCCACCTGTTATATCTGTAATTCTTTCTGCAGTAATCATCTGGTTACTTGTCATTAAGGGAAGCTATAAAAATGTTGAAAAAATATTCATAGTATTGTCTCTGGTCTATATTTCTTATATCATAGCAGGATTGATGGCACATCCTGACTGGGGACAGGTTGCTACTTCAGTAGTTCCAGAAATACACTGGGAAAAGGATTATATTGTAATGGTTGTAGGACTTATAGGAACAACAATAGCACCATGGATGCAGTTTTATTTACAGTCCTCTGTAGTTGAGAAAGGAATAAGTCGTGATGAATTAAAATACTCAAGGGCAGAATCAATTATTGGGCCATTATTTACAGGGATAGTAGCACTTTTCATACTTATAGCATGTGCAGCAACAATTAATGTTAGTCAAACCCCTGTAACAGATGTTCAGGATATTGCTCATGCACTTATACCTGTAGCAGGAGAATATGCTGGATTTTTATTTGGTCTGGGATTTCTTAATGCATCCTTATTCAGTGCAATTATTTTGCCCTTATCTACAGCATATTATGTTTGTGAAAGTCTGGGATTCGAAACAGGAATTTCAAAAGACTTTAAAGAAGCACCTGTGTTCCATGGTTTATATGCAGGAATGATATTTGTATGTGCTATATTAATATTGATACCTAATATTCCTTTAATGGACATACTACTGTTTTCACAGGTAATTAACGGTATTTTACTGCCTGTTATCATGGTATTAATGCTTTTAATTATTAATGATAAGCGTATAATGGGAGAATATGTCAATTCAAAATGGTATAATATAATAGCATGGGCAATAACAGTAATTATAACAATATTAGTAATAATATTGGTGGTTACAAGTTTTATCTAAGTGATAAAACATCTTTTTCTTTTTTTTTAATCAAAAATAGTAGTTATTTATAAGCAGTAATTAAAGTAATATCTTCAAAGAAAACATGTTCAACTGCGGTTATTTCGGCTTTAAATCCTAATTCTTTAAACATTTCTAGTGTTTTTTCATTATCTGACAGTGATGACTGTACTAACTGTATTTTTCCACCTTCTTTAAGGTAGTCTGGTGCCTGTATTATAAACTTGTCAATTACTTCACGTCCACTTTCTCCACCATCCCATGCCTTAGAGTAATCATCATCAACATGTTCTTCTTCCATTACAGGTAGATAAGGTGTGTTAAAAAGTATTAAATCATAACATTCTTCAATATTTTCAAACAAGTCACTCTTAATAACAGTGATGTTTTCAACATCATTAAGTTTAATGTTGTTTTCTGCACATTTAATTGCATATGGGTTTATGTCTGTACAGGTAACTTCACGACAATTAAAAGATGCACTTATAGCTACAAGTCCACTTCCAGTTCCAATCTCTAAAACATGGTCACTATCTTTAATAATCAAATTGTCAATCATTAAAAAAGTATCCTCAGCAGGAGCATAAACTTCATCACATTCATTATAATCTACACCATTATAATTCATAAAATCTCTCCTAAAAATTCTGAAATTTCAAGTATCTCTTCAGGACTGAGTTTAAATACCTTTTTATCTAACAATGGATGCTCTTGATTATTTAAAAGTTCTTTCAATTGTTTTTTATCATAGTTAATTTCATGAGCGGATTGTATAATTGCTTTTTTAGCCTTCTTATTTCTATGTTGGAACAAAGCTCTTGTAACATCATCAAACAAAGTATTTAAAACAACTTCCTTTTTAGGTATGAGTTCAATTACCGCACTGTTAACTTTAGGTTTAGGAATAAATGATTCGGGAGTTAATGTGTCAACAATTTTGATATCTGCTCTAAAATATAAGCTAACTGACAGTCTGGAATACTCCTTTGAATTAACACTGGCATCCATTCTTTTAGCAAACTCGTACTGATACATCAGAACAGCCTTTTTAAAATCATACTCCAGTAGTTTAAATGTAATTGGCGATGATATCTGATACGGAAGATTGGATACAACTTTATCAAAAACTGGAAAATCAATTTTCAGTGCATCATCGTTAATAACTTCAACATTTGTAATCTTTTCTTGTATTAACCTTTGTTTAAGAACATCTGCTATAACCGGATCTTTTTCTATAGCTATAACCTTTGATGCATTTTTTGCCATAGGTATGGTTAAAGTACCAATTCCTGCCCCTATTTCCAGTATTGTTTCATTAGACTGAATATTAGCTTGATGAAGAATTTTTTTTAATTTATTTTCATCTACAAGATAGTTCTGACTTTTATTCTTATCTAATCTTATATTATATTTATCCAGAATTTTACGGGTATCATTAGGCATAATAAAGTCTCAATTTAAGTTAATAATAGAAAAGTAATTTTATAAGTTGGTGGTTAAGATAAGAAGTAGAGGATTGATTTATCGGTATTGATCCAATAAATCTAAAATATTTTGCAAAGTTTCTGTTTCAAAGTTTCCTCTTTCTTTTGCAAATATTAATCTTAAGTCATCAAGATCTTCAGGCATCAAATCCACTACTTTCACTGCTTGAGCATGAGTAATGTATTCTTCTAGTTTAGTAACTAATTCTCTAGCATCATCAGCATCAAGAAGTGCGAACTTATTGACATAATCAATAGTTAAGTTTTGTTCATATGTAAATTGGTGGCCATCGACTTCGTTATTTTCATCAGCTTTCTCTTCTACTTTTTTCATTAGAATT
>OCVV012887091.1_pt1 | contig 36487 bp, 29 predicted proteins | sample 1539721 | NCBI WGS metagenome assembly OCVV01 (sample SAMN02144230, study PRJEB22623) | gut metagenome | biome: sheep rumen | host: Ovis aries | place: New Zealand | reverse complement strand
AGTGGTCTGGAGATTAACGAGGGTCGTGGTAATGCCAACAAGCTGATGGCACGTCTGGTACGCCAGGCTATCCAGGACGATGATGCACGTCTTGCCAGCTGGCAGGGCGGTAATATGCGTAATGCTATACCGCGTACTGCTGATGTGGTGCTGACATTACCCGGGGAGAATGTTGATGACTTGAAGGAACTGGCAGCATATTGCCAGGAGACTTTCCGTGCCGAGTACCGTGGTGTCGAGGAGGATATTACGATATCGGTCGAGGAGTGTGAGGTTCCCAAGATGCAGGTTCCCGAGGAGATACAGGATAATCTGATAAGCGCGATTATGGCATGCCATAACGGTGTGCTGCGCTTTATCCCCAGCATTCCATCTGTTGTCGAGACAAGTTCGAACCTGGCCATAATCAATATCGGTGGTGGGAGTGCTCAGGTGCTGATACTGGCGCGCAGCAGTTGCGATACGCAGCTGGAGTATATTCAGGAAATGATGGAGTGTACGTTTGGCATGATTGGAATGAAGGTCGAGTTCGGTGGCCACTATGGTTCGTGGCAGCCAAATTTCGACAGCCCGATTGTTGCCAAGATGGTGCAGGTGTATAGGGAGTGCTTCCAGGAGGATGCCAAGGTCGAGGTCTGCCATGCAGGTCTGGAGTGCAGCCTGATTGGTGCTGTCTATCCCGAGATGGATCTGGTCAGCTTTGGTCCGACGCTGCGCAGCCCTCATACCCCTGACGAGCGTTGCAACATAGCGAGTGTGGAGAAGTTCTGGGTATTTATGCAGGCAGTGCTGAAGAGTATTTGATTAGATGACGTTAGATGATATTTACAAGGCGCGGTATGTACTGAACAAGGTTATCCGTACGACCAACCTGATTCCGGCTTCGCGCCTGAATCCCGAGGCTGACATATGGCTCAAGCCTGAGTGTCTGCAGCTGACGGGCTCCTTCAAGGTGCGAGGTGCCTACTACCGCATTTCGCAACTTACGCCCGAGGAGAAGAAGCGGGGTGTCGTGGCATGTTCGGCAGGCAATCATGCCCAGGGTGTGGCCCTGGGTGCAACACAGGCCGGTGTCAGGTCCATAATCTGTCTGCCCGAGGGTGCTCCCATCAGCAAGGTCGAGGCTACGCGCCGCTATGGTGCGGAGATATGTCTGGTGCCTGGTGTGTACGACGATGCCTACAGGCGTGCCTTGGAACTGCGTGACGAGAAGGGTTATGCGTTTGTCCATCCATTTGACGACGAGAATGTCATAGCCGGTCAGGGTACCATAGGTCTGGAGCTCCTGGATCAGCTGCCTGACGTAGATGTGGTTGTAGTGCCCATAGGCGGCGGTGGTCTTGCCAGCGGCATAGTGTATGCCATAAAGAGCCTGAACCCGAAGGTCCAGGTTTGGGGCGTGCAGGCTGCGGGAGCTCCCAGCATGTTCAACAGCATCAACAGTCGTTCTGTTATGTCCCTGGACAGTGTGAATACCATTGCCGACGGTATTGCCGTCAAGAAGCCGGGTGACCTGACCTACGATATATGCAGCCGTTATCTGGACGGTGTGGTTACCGTTACCGAGGATGAGATATGTGCGGCTATCCTGGCCCTGATTGAGCAGCAGAAGATGGTTGCCGAGGGTGCGGGTGCCGTAAGCGTGGCTGCTGCCATGTTCAACAAGGTTCCGGTTAAGGGCCGCAAGGCAATCTGTATTGTAAGCGGCGGCAATGTGGATGTGACCATACTGAACCGCGTGATAAACCGTGGCTTGGTTCAGGGCGGCCGTATCTGTACGTTGACGCTGGAACTGGAGGACAAACCGGGTCAGCTGGTTGCAGTGAGCAACATCATTGCTACGATAGGCGGTAACGTCGTAAATGTGCGTCACGAGCGAAATGACGATTCGGAACGTGTTACCGATTGCCAGCTGACGCTCAAGGTCGAGACGCGCAATGCCGAGCATATAGAGCAGATACGTCAGGCTCTGAGGGATGCCGGATTCAAACTGGTGTGAATTATTAACAAAAAACAGTAATACAATATGAAAGCAATAGCAACAAAGAATGCGCCTGCTGCCATAGGTCCGTACAGCCAGGCTATAGAGGTAAACGGTTTGGTATATGCCAGCGGTCAGATACCCATCGACCCTGCTACGGGGGCTTTTGTGCCCGGTGGTATCAGGGAACAGACACAACAGAGCCTGAGGAATGCCGCAGCAATCCTGCAGCAGGCAGGTACTGACATGGCTCATGTTGTAAAGACTACGGTATATCTGGCTGACATTGCTGATTTTGCTGCGATGAACGAGGTCTATGCAACTTTTTTCCAAGAACCGTATCCTGCACGTTCGGCGGTTGCCGTCAGGGACCTGCCAAAGGGTGCTCTGGTTGAAATCGAGGTGTTGGCAGTCAAGTAAGAAAATCTGATTAATTTATTCGGGAGATGAAAAAGTTGTTGATGTTTGTTCTGCTATGTGCAGTTCCTTTTGCAGTATCGGCACGCGAGGATGAGTTGGCAGGTATATTGCGCAGGTTTGTTGAACGTGAGCAACTGTCCCCCGACAGCGTGGAGTATGACATACGCCTGCTGGAGGAGAAGCGCCTGGCAACGGACGGAGTGCGACGTGCCCTGTACGATGTCTGTCTTGCCAAGCTTTATCACCAAAACCAGTACAATGGTGTCAGGGACAAGTGGAGAGCGCGTACGGCTGAGTTGCTGCGCGAGGCACTGAGTGACCCCGAGGCGCTGTACAGGGCGCGTACACGTGACTGGCTACCGGTGGTCAGGCGTGGAGACGACGAGGCGGTTTACAATTCCAGCATGCTGTATGTGGTATGGGCGGCGGCACGCGAGTGTATGCCGGATTCGGTATATATGAGCGAGGATTCGCTTATAAATTTCTGTGTGGCGCATGGCAATACCAAGCCGCAGCGCATTGCACGCGAGTTGAAGCGCCTGCGGGAGCTGAATGATTCAATTAGGAAAATCAACCCCGTGCTGCATGTGCTTATGTCACAGATATATTATCCAGGGGATTCCCTGCGTCTGGAAATACAGAGGAGGAATATCCAGGATATGTCCTTCGGTATATATGATGCAAAGGGTCGTCTGGTGTCGCGTGATACGTTGTTTGCACCGTCTGTCCCGGGACTTTATGTAATGAAGGTCAGGGGAACGACGAAGACCAGGTTGCGGCATCGTACAAAGGCCCTGGAGATGAAGTTCAGCGTATCGCGCCTGCAGATGCTGGTTCAGGAAATGCCTGACAAGCAGGTACGGGTAATTGCCGTTGATGCCAAGTCGGGTGCCCGTGTGCCCGAAGCCAAGGTTATACTGGATGAGAAGAACCATACTGCCCGTGTGGTTATGGGAGCAGACAGCCTGCTGCCGGCAATCAATTACTACAGGTCATACGGCTATAAGGCTCCGCCTGACGAGTACAGCAGGGTTACGGAAATATTTACGGACCGTAAGATATACAGGCCGGGGCAGGAGGTGAAGGTGGCTGCAGTCGTTTACGAGCGCAGGCATTGGGATGCCCGTGTCGTTGGCGGGTACAGGGTATCGGCGTCATTGGTGGATGGTGAAAACAAGGTGCTGGAGACCAAGTGGGTCGAGACGGACAGCATGGGCAACGTCGCCGTTACGTTCAGAATACCGCAGGAAACGCGCCTGGGTATTCACATGGTCAGGATTGACAACGCAGCCGAGATAATCAGGGTCGAGGAGTACAAGCGCCCCGAATTCTATGTAACGCTTGATGCTGATACGCTGGTTGTTACTGGCAGTGCCAGGAAATACAACGGTACCCCGTTGCGCGAGGGCCGTGTCACTGGCTTTGTGCGCCGCCTGGGTTGCCTGTGGTGGCATCAGCGCAGTATGAACGACATTCCGCTGGATACCACTTACACGGATGCTGACGGCAGGTTTACCGTCAGGATTCCACGTCAGGAGCATAGCGGTGATTTCAGGTATTTCCCCACAATGCTGGTGTCGGTGCGCGTGCTTTCCTCGTCGGGCGAGGAGCAGACGGCCAGTTCGTCGGTACGGCTTTTCCCCGATCCGCCCAGGGAGACACGTGTTGTTGCCAAGAAATGGATTGAGGTTCCTGTAGATACGTTCGAGACCGATGTGCCTGCCGTTCTCGAATTCCGTGGCAAGGCAGGTCGTATGCGCCATATATATCTGATGGGCTTTGCAGCCAATAAGATGGTTATTGATACCGTAATCAGCACAAGTGATACGCTCAGCACGATGCAGATTCCGTATCACAGTGAATATGGCGATGGACTGAACCTGCAGGCATCCTGTGTGCTGGATGGAATAGTGGAGCACAGGCGGGTAAAACTGTACAGGCGTATGCCCGAAAAGCGTCTGTCCCTGCATTGGGATACTTTCCGTGACCATACCCAGCCGGGCGAGTTGCAGCAATGGACGCTGCGTGTCGGTCGCCTGGACGGGAAAAAGAGTGGGGCGAGTGTACTGATGAGCGTCTATGATGCCTCGCTGGATGCGCTGGCTCCAAATTCGTTCGATATGCAGAATGTCTTGTCGCATTACATTCCGTACGCTCCATTGCGTTACGGTTTTGGCTACGAGCCTCATGGCAGGATGTATTTCCAGCAGTTTGATGTCAGGTACTACAAGTATCCTCAGTACAGTTTTACATCATTGGACGAAAGTCTTTTCAACAACAGGCTGATAGTGGACTTTAGCCGTACGGCACCGATGGTCAGGAATATGAGAGTCAGAGGACTGGCCGAAGTCAAGGTCAAGGGTAAGGCCCAGGCTGCGTCCGTTGACGTGGCTATGGCACGTCCCATGGCAGACATGCAGGCGGTCGGTTCGTTGGCTGAGGAGTCCGGTTCGGATTTTCCTGACGGTGTCACCATGCGCAGCGATTTCAGCGAGACAGCAATATTCCAGTCGGGGTTGATGACCGATGGCGAGGGGCGTGTGGCATTGTCGTTCGGCCTGCCCCAGAGCCTGACTACATGGCATATACTGGGATTTGCACATACCAATGACATGTGCTATGGGAAACTGGACGACAAGCTGGTTGCGCAGAAGAGCCTGATGGCTGAACTGCACCTGCCGCGCTTTGTTCGTGAGGGTGATGATTTCTCGTTCTCGTCAACAATTGGAAATACAACGGACAAGTCTCAGCAGGTCCGTGTCGGGATTGTTGTGAGGGACGCTGTGTCGCAGAAGGTGCTAAGCCGCAAGGATGTACGCCTAAGCCTGGGTGCACAGAGCGATACGACTATTATCACATCCCTGTACGCGCCGCAGGGAGCCAAAGGGCTGCAGATAAGCATCAAGGCTGCTACTGCTACCGACAGCGATGGTGAGATGCGCGAGATTCCTGTTTTGGAATCGGTGGCTGAGCTGATTTCGACAAAGGCAATTACATTGGAGCCCGGAGAAACTGTTTCGGTTGATTTCCAGGACTTGTTCCCTGTCGGTGCCGTGAATCGTACTGTCGTTGTGGAGCAGAACCTGGATCCGATACAGAGTGCCATAAATGCATTGCCGCAGATGATGGAGCCCAGGTATCAGGACGTCCTGTCATATGCGTCAGCTTATTACGCTGCATCACGGCTGGGCAGCGAGTCGGCTGCGCGTTATATAAACAAGGTGCGCCAAATGCAGAATGCCGATGGCAGCATATCGTGGTATCCCGGACTGAGAGGCAGTGACTATATGACCTGCGAGGTGGGATTCCTGTTGGCACGTCTTGGAAAAATAGATACCGATGCCAGTGGGGTCCTGTATGGAATACGCAAATACCTGAAGGGTGTGTTGCAGAAGGCATGTGACGAGCGTAGCAGGTATTCGGGGGATTGGGTTTTGTCATTGTCCGACCTGCGTGCGATGTATGTACTGACTGCTTCGGGTGCAATGGACACCGAGACGGTCAGACTGGTAAGGCGTATGCTCAGGCACGCTCCGACGGATGTACAGGAAGTAAGCAACGAGAAACTGGCCCTGTTGCTAATTGTGCAGCACAATGTGCAGGAGAAGCTGACAAAGGGTGCAATGGAGATGATTCACCGTCGTCTGGAACACAAGGACGGCACGTATATGGCATACCGTTCAGCGGATTGGACCAGTGTGGACCGTCGTATTGCCATACATACGCAGGTTATGGAGGCGATATGGAAGGTTACTCCCCATGACAGTGCTACAATACGCGGTATGCAGAAGTGGCTGCTGAAGCAGAAACGGACACAGGTGTGGGATACGCCAGTGAACAGCATTGATGCCGTTTATGCCCTGACTTTGGGCGTGCGTACGCTGTCTGCAGACTATAGTGCGCCATCCATGCAGGTGGATACCATCGATGTTGTCCGTCACCGCAATGTCGTTTTGCGGAACAAGTCTGACCACGAGACCTGGGCTTCGGTATATGCAGGCTATAGCCTGCCGTATGAAAAGGTCAGTGGTGCAGGAACGGGGTTCGAGATAACGTCCGAGGTTGACAGGGAAGAGGCAAGGGTCGGTGACCGCTTGCGCAGCCGTGTGACAGTCAAGTCCGACAATGATTGTGACTATGTCGTTGTTACGGTTCCGCGTTCTGCTTCGGTCGAGCCGGTAAACAAACTGTCCGGTTGCGGCTATCAGGGTGGTATAATGTACTATCGTCAGGTATATGACGACCGTACCGAGTATTTCATTCCCTCGATGCCTCATGGAGTCTATGTCCTGGACGAGGAACTGAGTGTACAGCGCACTGGAAGGTACGGCATGGCTGTTGCTGATGTCAAATGCCAGTATGCTCCTGAGTACTGTGCCCACGGTACCAACGTGACGCATAGTGTGGCAGGGAGAGGAAATTAGGGATTCTTAACTATGCATTAAGAAATATGAATTATGCATTACAAGCTGCTCGGTCTGTTGTTACTCTTTCTCCTTTGCGCCTGTGATACCGGCAAGCCAAAGATTATCATAGGTGAGTCCAAAGGGTTGCCTGGCGAACTGTTGCTGGTCGTTGACAAGCAGGTATGGGAAAGCGACTTGCAGGATACGATAAAAACCATTGTGGAGGCCCAGGTGCCGGGCTTGGCGCAATCCGAGCCGATGTTCCGTGTAACGCGTATCTTCACTAAGCATTACGACCGTATGTTCGGAACGATGCACTCGCAGCTGTTTGTCAATGTAAATGATAAACTAAGAAAGCCCATGATAGGCGTCAGCCGCAATGTTACGGCAAAACCGCAGGTTGAGGTGACAGTCTCGGCTCCTGACATAAACTCCCTGCGTGCATATCTCTCGACTAACAGGGAACGTATCCAAGACCTGTTGTGTGAAGGGCAGATTGAAATGTGCAAGGCAAATCTGCAGCGCAAATACTGCAAGCGTGTTTCGGACCAGTTGAAACAGGTGTTGGGAATGGATATCCGTGTGCCAGAGGAGCTCAAGGCTACCAAGAAGGGCAGGGATTTTCTGTGGTGCGGAACCAATCGGAACCAGAAGGATCAGAATGTCGTTGTGTATGCCTTGCCATGGGACGGAACAACGGGGTTTGATATAGGACGTGCGATGGAACGCCGTGATTCGGTCATGAAGCAGAACATTCCAGGTGACCGTCCTGACCAGTGGATGCAGACAGCGAGAGAGGAAGGTGAGGCTCTGGTGAGTGGCAGAATACGCAGCATACAGGGTATGGACGTTTTGGAGGTCCGTGGTCTGTGGGAGATGCGGAACGGAGCCTTGGGCGGTCCTTTTGTGTGTCTTGTACAGGTGGATACAGTCGGGAGCAAGGTGATTGTTGCTGAGGGCTTTGTCTATTCGCCTTCTACCGAAAAACGTGAGTTGATACGCGAATTGGAGGCCGCTTTGCGAACGTTGAAACCGTCATCGTAAGGAAAAAAACGATTGTTCCCGTTGCAGATACTGCTTCTTTTTCGTAACTTTGTGACAAAAGTTTCGAAGTTACTTGGTCTCGGCATAAAAAAGTCAAAAACTTTTGTTCTGCGCTCGGCTTTTCGTAACTTTGCGACAAAAGTCTCGAAGTTACTTGGTCTCGGCATAAAAAAGTTAAAAACTTTTGTTCTGCGCTCGACTTTTCGTAACTTTGCCAATGGTTATGAGAAAACAGATTGTTCTTTTATATTCGCTGATACTTGCTACTGTGGTGCTTGCACAGCCGTCTTTCGTGCCTGATCAGGAAATCCGCAAGATGGGCGAGGTGTTGTATCAGCAGCCTTGCAAGGTGGTGTTTGGCTTTTCCAACAAGGGTAACGCTCCGTTGGTCATTTCGGACGTGCATCCCTCTTGTGGGTGTACCAGTGTAGAGTTTACCAAGACGGCAATTCCTGCTGGCGGACGTGGTGAGATACGGGCGACTTATGATGCCAAACTTTTGGGGACGTTTGTCAAATACCTGGAGGTTCATACAAATGCATCGGATAAGCCGGTAATGCTGTCCCTGCAGGGGCGGGTAGTTTCCAGTATGGTAGATTTTACCGGTGATTTTCCCATAGATTTGGGCAATGTGCGCATGAGTACCAATTATGTGGAGTTCAATAATGTGAACAAGGGCGACAAGCCGTTTGCCGAGATACAGATAGTAAATACCGAACGGGGAGCCTTCCGTCCGCAGTTGATGCATTTGCCCGAATATCTCACGGCTGAGTATATACCCGAGGTGATTCCTGGCGGTCGCAGCGGGCATATACGTCTGACTCTGAACAGCGAGAAACTGCCTATGATGGGGATGAACAGGACCAGTGTCTATCTGGCTCGTTACATGGGCGACAAGGTGGGCGAGCAGAACGAGGTGCAGGTTGTCGCCGTCCTGTTGCCATCATTCTCGCAGCTAAGTTCCCGCCAACTGGACTCTGCTCCAGTGATGAGGCTCAGTACTGCGGATGTGCAGATACCTGCGGGTAATACTAAGAAGACAGTGACACAGACTGTTATGATTACAAACGAGGGTAAATCGACATTGACCATACAGCAGATGCAGGTGTTCAACCGTGCTGTGTCAGTGGGTCTTTCGGACCGTACCATTTCTCCCGGACGTTCGGCAAAACTGAAAATAACGGTAACGCCTGCGATGTTGAAGAAGGAGAAGGCTCGTCCCCGTGTGCTGCTCATCAGCGATGACCCTCATCACGCAATCGAAACCATAGATATTACTATAAACGACTAAACCATAACCCGGCATAAAAATGGAACATCCCGAAAACAGTGCTGAATTTGCAGGACTTGTCGTAAACAAAGGCGTGGCTCAGCCTTCAAGCAGAAATCCCTATCTGCGCCGTGGCAGTTTTGTGCGCCGCAAGTTGACTGCTTCGGATTATGTCGAAGGAATACTGAAGGGAGATTCGTCTGTTCTGGGGCAGGCAGTTACTTTGGTCGAAAGCACATTGCCCGAACATCATCAGATTGCGCAGGAGGTCATCGAGAAATGCCTTCCGTACAGCGGAAACAGCATCCGTGTTGGTATCAGCGGTGTTCCGGGTGCGGGCAAGAGTACCAGCATAGACGAGTTTGGAATACACGTTCTGAAAGAATACGGGGGCAAACTGGCAGTACTGGCTATTGACCCCAGCAGCGAGCGTACCAAGGGAAGCATATTGGGTGACAAGACACGTATGGAGAAGTTGTCCGTACACCCCAAGACATTTATCCGCCCCAGCCCCTCGGCTGGTTCGCTGGGTGGTGTTGCACGCAAGACGCGCGAAACCATTATACTGTGCGAGGCGGCCGGGTATGACAAGATTTTTGTCGAGACGGTAGGTGTCGGACAGAGCGAGACTGCATGTCACAGCATGGTGGATTTCTTCCTGCTGATTCAGCTTGCAGGTACGGGTGACGAACTGCAGGGAATCAAGCGTGGTATCATGGAGATGGCAGACGGTATCATTATCAATAAATGTGACGGCAACAATGTGGAGAAATGCCAGTTGGCAGCCAGTCACTTCCGTAATGCCCTGCACCTGTTTCCGATGCCCGACAGCGGATGGCTGCCGCAGGTGCTGACCTACAGCGGGTTCTACGGAATCGGTATCAAGGAGGTTTGGGACATGGTATATGCCTACATTGATTTTGTCAGGCAGAACGGTTATTTCGACCATCGCAGGGCTGAACAGGCTAAGTATTGGATGTACGAGTCGATAAATGAAAACCTGCGTGACAGCTTTTACCAGAATCCTACGATAGAGACGATGCTGAAGGCCGAGGAGCGTTCGGTGCTTGCCGGTGAGAAGACTTCATTTGTTGCCGCCAAGCAGTTGTTCGATACGTACCTTGCACTCCTCCATTAGCCATTTTGGAGTGCTTGTCGCACCGCATATTCCTATGGAACTGCAGTCGGTCAGCCAGTCAGCCTTTATTTGACCGGCTGATTCTATCATGTAACTCCTGGCATTGACATTTTGGCATTGGGTGAACAGAACACGGCCGTTACTGCTTTTCTTTCCGCAGACAAATAGAATAAGGTCATGTCGCGAAGCAAATTCCTGTATTCCCGACATACGGTTTGCTACCTGACGGCAGATGGTGTCGAAATAGGTAAATGTGGCAGTGGGGGAGATGTGCTCCTTGATGTAGTTTACGATTGTGTTGAAACCGCTCAGCGACTTTGTCGTCTGGCTGTACAGGCAGATATCTCGGGTGAAATCCAGTTTGCCTACCTCGTCGGGACTTTCTATCACAATGGCATTCCCCTCGGTCTGTCCTACCAGCCCCAATACCTCGGCATGTCCGTTTTTACCGAAGATTACAATCTGCTTGCTATGCCCGGTATCTGCAAGGTATTCCTGCTTGATACGTTCCTGCAGGTGCAGGACGACGGGACAAGTGGCATCTATAATCCGTATATTGTTCTTACGGGCGATATCGTACGTCGAGGGCGGCTCGCCATGGGCACGTAACAGGACTTTTGAGTTCTGCAGCCTGTTGAACTCCCCATGTCCGATGGATTTTAGCCCCAGGCGTTCAAGGCGGTCGCATTCCCTTCCGTTGTGGACAATGTCACCCAGACAGTAAAGCCGGTTGCCATCGCCCAGTTCCTCCTCGGCTTTCCTTATGGCACGGGTCACACCGAAGCAGAAACCGCTTCCCTTGTCAATTTCAATAACCATTCCTGCTGCTCAGCTATTGTAAGGTTGCTGTTGTCCAGGACTATTGCGTCCGCTGCTTGTGTGAGCGGAGCTATTTCCCTGTGCGAGTCAATGTAGTCACGCTCGCGTACATTCTTCAGTATTTCCTCGTACTCGACCTTCTCTCCCTTGGCAGTAAGCTCGTCATAGCGACGCTGTGCACGTATCTCGTCGCTGGCTGTTACGAAAATCTTCAGCTCAGCATCGGGAAATACCACGGTGCCGATATCACGCCCGTCCAGGATTACTCCGCCCTCCTTTCCCATCAGGCGCTGCTGGTTGACCATAGCTTTGCGGACGAAACCCAATGTTGCGATGGGACTTACGTTATTGCTGACCTCCAAGGTACGGATTTCGTTTTCGACACATTTGCCGTTCAGATAGGTGTCGGGACGTCCCGTGGTATGGTTGAACTTGAATGAGATATGGATATCGGGCATGGCCTTTTCCAGCGCTTCGGTGTCAATGTTGTGCTCGGCATCGATAAAGCCGTTTTGCATTGCATAGAGAGTTACGCTGCGGTACATTGCACCCGTGTCGATATATACATATCCCAGTTCGCGTGCCAGATTCTTGGCCATTGTGCTCTTGCCGCATGACGAATGTCCGTCGATGGCTATCGTTATTTTCTTCATTGTAGTGTCTGGTTTTCCGGTTCTGTCCTGGTTTCAGTGGCTTGTTTCTTCTTGCTTGGGAACGAATAGGCGGTCGTTATCGCAATTGTAGGTGCACCGGTATGGTAGTTGCCGTATGCGATGCCAATTTTGAAACGCTTTATGTTAATGCCTGCTCCAAAGGTTATTCCCGAGGCGTTGGATGCACCCTCGGCTACCATGCAGGTGGCGCGGCGGAAGTTATACCCCATTCCTATCCAGAATCGTCCCTTGAACAGCGTTGCGTCCAGTCCGATGTCCAGATGGTTCAGGAATACTCTGAAGCCGCTGCAGTCTGTCAGGTAATATGCCTTGTCCCAGTGAAGCATGTCATACAGCATCACGTGTATTCTGACAGGCAATCTGCCCAATCCTTTGCTTATGCCGAACTGCAGGTCTATGGGTAGTTTCTCGTGAACCTCTCCGAAAGCTTTGACCTGACCGCCCAGGTTGGCGGCAACGAAGGCAAAGGAGAAGTCATTGTCGGGGTTGAAATAGCTTACACCGAGATCTACACCCAGTCCTATGGACGAGTATCCGGCATAGTTCGAATACAGGAACTTGCCCGTTACACCGCCTACCCAGTAGTCGCTCAGCATATAGCTGTATCCTCCTGCTATTGCCATGTCCAGGGCTCCGTTATTGCCCAGGATTATACCCTCGGTGTTGACGTGCGGAATCCGTCCGTAACCGACGAATTGGGTCGAAACTCCCCAGGTTCCTCTTTCGCCCTGTGCCTGTACATAGCTCACGCTGCCCGTCTTGCTACCTTGCATATAGGTCATGAAATTCAGGTTCAGCGTTTTGTCGCTCACACTGCCCATAAGTGCGGGATTCTGGAATATCAGCGACGCATCGTCCTCAATCAGGGAGATGTTCTTGCCTCCCAGGGCAGTGGCATGAGCAGACGTGGGCAAGTTCAGGAAATTGAAAATACTGGTGCTTTCCTGTGCCGTCGTTTCAATCGACAGTAACAGTGACAGCAGAATCGGTATTATGCGGTATTTTGAGCTCATTACTAGTTTGAATCGTTTCCAAAGATATTGGTTTTTATAAAAATAACCCCAAGGGTGGTATAAAAATTGCCTGTAGGTATAAAAAAATCACACTCTTTCCATACGCGTATTAAAAAAATGTGCTACATTTGCCAATGCAGTAACGCAAAAAAATAAAAAAACAGATATAATTATGGAAGCAATCAATGCCGTGAATAATGAACTGCGCGGCCAGAAATCTACGGGTATTCTAATCGGTTATATCCTGACTTTGGCACTGATGTTCGTTGCATTCGAGTACACCCAGCGTGACGTTGCCGTTCAGGAGGAGGAAAAAATCTACGACATGGTGATGGAGGAGGATATGATTCCTATCACACAGCAGCAGGAGGTAATGGCTCCGCCACCAGCAGCCGCACCAAAGGTTGTTGACCCCATTATCAACATAGTTGACAACAATACCGATTTGCCTGAGAAGGAGGTGGAGACCACCGAAGAAATCAACCAGGCAATTGTATCCACACCAGGTACAGGTACTCCGTCGGCTGCTGTTGCCACAGGTCCCGTAGGTCCTGTTGTAGAGGAGGTTGACGATGACCGTATCTTTGATGTCGTTGAGGAGAATGCCCAGTTCCCAGGCGGTGACGAGGCATGTATCAAGTGGCTACATGACCATATCAAGTATCCTTCGATCTGTCAGGAACAAGGTGTGCAGGGTCGTGTTATTGTTGCATTCGTCGTCAACAAGGATGGTTCTATCGTTGACGTAAAGGTTCTGCGTTCACCCGACCAGCACCTCTCGGACGAGGCTGTACGCGTAGTAAAGCAGATGCCTAAGTGGAAGCCTGCACGTCAGGGCAACAGGTCAGTGCGTTCACGCTTCAACCTGCCTGTTATGTTCCGTTTGGGCTAATACACATATACTATATAAATATGTACGGTTCAGAAGAGATTCTGGAAAAGATAAATCAAGGGCTGGCTAATCTCGAACTCGAGGGCCAGCCCTTTGGTCTTTACCAACCCATCAGATATGTATTGTCCATGGGCGGAAAAAGATTGCGCCCAGTGCTGATGTTCATGGCATACAATATGTATCGTGACGATGTAGATAAAATTTTGCCTGTAGCCCTGGGACTGGAGGTATATCACAACTATACCCTTCTGCACGACGATGTTATGGACCGTGCCGAGGTACGGCGTGGCAAACCTTGTGTTCACAAGGTGTGGAACGAGAACACTGCTATACTCAGCGGTGATACGATGTTGGTGCTGGCATATCAGCTTGTTGCCCAATGTCCATCGAAGCAGCTGAAAGGTGTATTGGACCTTTTCACTAAAACCGCGTTGGAAATAGGAGAGGGTCAGCAGTACGACATAGACTTCGAGGAACGCCTGGACGTAACTGTTGCTGAATACATTGAGATGATTCGCCTCAAGACCAGTGTCTTGCTGGCATGTGCTCTCAAGATGGGCGCAATGCAGGCTGGCGCATCCGTCTCGGATGCAGACGCCCTGTACAGTTTCGGTGAGAAAATAGGACTTGCATTCCAACTTCAGGATGACATGCTGGACGTGTATGGTGATTTCGATACTTTCGGGAAAAAAATAGGCGGCGACATCCTGTGTAACAAGAAGACCTATCTGTTGATTCAGGCACTTGCCAGCTCGCAGGGACAGGATCATGACCGATTGCTGGAATGGATTGGTGCAACCGAGTTTGATGCTGACGAAAAAGTCAAGGCGGTAACGGCAATCTATGACCAGGTCGAGGTCAAGGGTATGTGTCAGGATAGGATAAACGAATATTTCCACGAGGCCAGGGTCATTCTTGAGAATGATGTAAAACTGCCGTTGGAGAAGAAACAGCTGCTGTGGGAGTATGCCCTATCACTCCTCAGTCGCGAGAGCTAAGATCCCTACGGCATTAGATGATTGATACCCATACCCATATCTACGAACCGGAGTTTGACCAGGACAGGGAGGCAGTTGTAGAACGTGCCGTCGAAGCAGGCGTTGACAGGTTTCTGCTCCCGTGTATCAACGAGGAGTCGATTCCCCGGATGAAAGCTCTGGCAGGGCAGTATCCCCAATACTGCCACACGATGATAGGACTGCACCCCCAGGATGTGCATGCGGATTGGCAGGATGTGCTCGACAGTATGTGGGACAAGATACCCAACCCCGTTGCCATAGGCGAGGTAGGTCTGGATTTCTACTGGGATGACACATTCCGAAAGGAACAAGCAGACGCCTTCGAATATCAGATATGCAAGTCTGTGGAGATGGACCTTCCGCTGGTAATCCATATGCGCAATGCCGAACCCCAGCTGATTGACGCAATGGAGCGGCACAGGTCGGACGGTCTTCGCGGAATATTCCATTGCTTCGGAGGAAGCAGGGAGAGTGCACGTCTGATGATGCGATACGAAGGATTCGTATTTGGCATAGGCGGTGTGGTGACATTCAGAAACAGCCGTCTTGCCCAGACGCTGTCAGATGCTGTTCCGGCAGACAGGATTGTGTTGGAAACAGATGCCCCCTATCTGGCACCCGAGCCCCATCGCGGGCACAGGAACGAACCCTCGTTTCTGCTCCTCGTTGCAGATAAACTGGCACAGATATATAACGTAAGCATAACAGAAATAGACGATATAACAAGTTCCACGGCATGCCGGCTATTTTCCATATAAATGTTGTCCAGTGACAAAAAAAACATACAAAGGTAACTTTTTTGCCATTTCATAGTGATAAGTCCATAAAAAATGATATTTTTGTAACCGAAAAAGCTATTGGAGAGATGCTCGAGTGGCTTAAGAGGCACGCCTGGAAAGCGTGTAAACGTCAAAAGCGTTTCGGGGGTTCGAATCCCCCTCTCTCCGCAGGACGGAGGGGAGACAGTTGAAAAACAGTGAGAAAGCGAAATAAATAGTTAACAATAATTAAACCTAAAAAATTCCAAAACAATGAAAAAGTTATTTGCTATTGTTGCGATGGTTGCTGCATGTTCTTTCGCTGCAACAACATCTGTAATGGCACAGGAAGATGAGGCTGCTGCTCCTGATAGCGCTGCTGTTGAACAGGCCGATTCTGCTGCTGCTGCTGACACTGCTGCTGTTGATGCAGCTGCTGCTGAACCAGCCGAGGCTGCTGTTGCCGAGGAGGAGAGCGAAGGTATCCACAAGGCTCTTAAGACAAAGTTCATCGAGGGTGGTGCTGACTTTATGTCTCTCGTTGCCATTGCTCTTGTTCTGGGTCTGGCATTCTGCATCGAGCGCGTTATCTACCTGAGCCTGGCTCAGATTAACACACGCAAGTTCTGCGCAGAGCTTGCTGATTTGGTTGCAGCCGGCAAGGTTGATGAGGCACTGGAGAAGGCAAAGGCTACACGCGGTCCTGTTGCACAGGTTAGCCGCAAGGCTTTGGAGTGTCTGAACAGCAAGGAGCAGAACGATATCGCTACAATCGAGCGTACAATTAATATGGAAGCCGAGGTTCAGGGTTCATACCTCGAGGAGAACTGCTCATGGATTACCCTGTTCATCGCTATGGCTCCGTCTCTCGGATTCTTGGGTACTGTGATTGGTATGGTTATGGCATTCGACCAGATCCAGAAGGCAGGTGATATCAGCCCGACTGTTGTCGCAGGTGGTATGAAGGTTGCCTTGATTACCACTATCTTCGGTATCGTTGTTGCCCTGATTCTCCAGATATTCTACAACTTCATCCTGTCTCGTGTCGAGGTTCTCACAGGTAACATGGAGGAGGCTGCTCAGGAGCTTCTCGTTATGTGTGTCAAGAGCGACAAGTGCCAGAAGTAATCTGCACCTTATATATATAATATAGTATTCAATACCTCTATTTAAGGAGAGACAGTAATGAAAATTCAGAATATTTCCAAATATGCAATGCTCGGTGTGATAGGCGTTAGTATATTGGTCTTCCTGTTGTTCTTCCTGGTTGGTTGGGAAGACAGTTTCGAGGGGGACTTCAATGTACCTTACTTCACATCACTCCTGCTTGTCTGGATGTACCTGACAGTGGTTGCTACAGCCGCTCTCACCATCTGGTCAGTAGTCAAGGGCGTTCAGAGCACAAAGGGCAACGATCCTGCTGCAACAACAGGCGTTCCCGGTGGCAAGGTCATCCTTGGCACTATAGTTCTGTTAGTAGTTTCACTGCTTCCGGGTCTCGTGCTTGGTTTCGGTGAGAGTGAGTTCACCGCAGCTGACGGTACTGTTACAAGTGCAGCAGGCGTAATGGTGGTAGATATCTTCATCTGGAGCATCTACATCCTTACCATAGCTGCTGTCGTTGCAGTCGGTGTCAGTATGTCAGGTATTCTTACAAAGAGTGCTTCCAAGTAAAACCGATTAAACAGAGAAAGATATATGGCAAAGAAAAACAGGAAAATGCCCGGATTGAACACCAGTTCAACAGCCGACATATCTTTCATGCTGCTCATCTTCTTCCTGGTAACAACCTCGATGGACACTGATATGGGTCTGGCACGCCGCCTGCCTCAGCCACCGGAAAAAGAGCAGGAAGATGTAGAGATTGATGTCAAGGAACGTAATGTATTCAACGTACGTATCAATGCCGATGGCTATCTGGCATTGTATCGTCACGGCAATTACGATTTCATAGCTCTCGAGGACCTGCGTGGTCTGGCCAAGGAGTTCATTGATAATCCTCACAATCTGGGTTCATTACCCGAGAAGCATGTCAAGGACATAGAGTTGCTGGGTCCGATGGCGGTGACAGAGAATCACGTGATTTCTGTTCAGACAGACCGTGGTACGCCTTATAATATCTATTTCCAGGTACAGAACGAACTTGTAGCCGCATACAACGAGCTTCGTGACGAGCTTTCAATGTCTCGTTTCCACAAGCCCTATGCCGCTCTGGACGAGGAGCACAAGGTAGCAATTCGCGCTGTATATCCTCAGAAGATATCCGAGGCTGAACCTAAAAAATATGGAGGAAACTAAAGATGGCAGGATTTAAGAAGAAAGCGTCGCGCGAAATGCCCGAGATGAATACTTCATCTCTGCCCGACTTGATATTCACCATTTTGTTCTTCTTCATGATTGTAACCACTATGCGCGAGGTTACGCTCAAGGTGAAGTTCACCGTACCTGCAGGTACCGAACTTGAAAAACTCACCAAGAAGAGCACTGTTAGTTTTATCTATGTAGGTCCTCCGACAGATGCGCTCCGTGCCCAGATGGGTAGCGGTACACGTATCCAGCTGAACGATCGCTACGCCAATCCGTCCGAGGTTATGGACTTCGTAGCGCAGGAACGTCAGGGTATGGCCAATCAGGCAGCCCAGACAATCAGCATCAAGGCTGACCAGAATACACAGATGGGTTACATAACCGATATCAAGGAAGTGTTGCGAAAGTCATGGGCACTGCGTATCAACTACTCGGCAACACGCCGCCAGTAATAATACGCATCCTACAGAAATAAAAGCGGAGGTCCCTACGGGTACTTCCGCTTTTTTTATATATCTTTGTCCAGTAAACAGAATGATATGACAATAAATATAATCGCAGCAATTGCGCGTAACAACGCCATAGGAAACGATAACAAACTGCTCTATTGGCTTCCCAATGACCTCAGGCGTTTCAAGGCCCTTACCACAGGGCACACCATAGTAATGGGCCGCCGCACATTCGAGAGTCTTCCCCACGGCGCCCTTCCCAATCGTCGCAATATCGTCTTGTCACGTTCCAATGTACAATACCCAGGAGCAGAGACATTCCCTTCGCTACAGGATGCCCTTTCTGCCTGTACCAGCGACGAGCAGGTATATGTCATTGGCGGAGCCAGCGTCTATCAACAGGCAATGGCAGTCGCCGACAACCTGTTCCTTACTCTTATAGACGACACACCAGAGCAGGCGGACGCCTTCTTTCCACAGATTGACTTCAGTTGCTGGAAAACGGTTTCCTGCGAGCATCATCCCACAGACGAGAAACATGCCTATCCATATTCATTTACAGACTATACCCGAGTAAGATGAAACAATACTTAGACCTGTTGCAGAATATTCTGGACAACGGTACGGACAAGTCTGACCGTACAGGAACCGGAACACGCAGTATCTTCGGATACCAGATGCGCTTCAACCTGGATGACGGATTTCCATTGGTAACGACCAAGAAGGTCCATCTCAAGAGCATAATATACGAGCTACTGTGGTTTCTGCAGGGCAATACCAATGCGCGATGGCTGCAGGAACGTGGTGTGCGCATCTGGAATGAATGGGCAGACCCCGAGACAGGTGATTTGGGACACATCTACGGATACCAGTGGCGCTCATGGCCAGGTTATGACGGACATTTTATCGACCAGATACAGCAGGCAGTGGACACTATCAAGAACGACCCCGACTGCCGCCGCATCATAGTATCAGCATGGAACGTTGCAGACCTGGGTAATATGAACCTTCCGCCCTGCCATGCCTTCTTCCAATTCTACGTTGCCAATGACAGGCTATCCCTGCAACTGTACCAACGCAGCGCCGACTGCTTCCTGGGCGTTCCTTTCAACATTGCAAGCTACGCCCTGCTGCTGCTGATGATGGCACAGGTCACGGGACTCAAGGCAGGAGACTTTATCCACACTATGGGTGATACGCATATCTATCAGAATCACATGCAACAAGTGCACGAACAACTGAGCCGCACACCGCGCCCACTGCCCACGATGCACCTCAATCCCGATGTGAAAAATATATTCGATTTCAAATACGAGGATTTCCAACTTACTGACTACGATCCATGGCCGGCTATCAAGGGCGAGGTCAGCGTTTAGTAACAGAAACCCTCTTTATCGCTATACGGTGGACAGGCTTCTCGTCCACCGTTTTTTCGTGACCTATGCTTTGCACCACACCAAGTCCCTCCACAACTTCGCCGAATACAGTATATGCGCCGTCCAGATGCGGAGCACCCCCACGTTTGGTATAAACTCTCTTCTGCAGTTCGGTGAACGGAGCAAAACCATGCAACGTATCTGCATCTGCCATCGTCTGACGCAACTCAGCCAATGAACCCGGTGTAAAAACCTTGCCCGTAACGATATAGAACTGTGTGTTGCTGCCGCGCCTGTCGGGATTGACATCATCATCCTCCTTGGCAGCAGCCACTGCTCCGGCCTTGTGGAAATGTGTTGGATAGACTATCTCAGCAGGCAGGGTATTACCAACATATTTCCCCTCGTCGTTTGTCCCCGCCTGGATAAATCCGTCACGCACAATCCTGTGCCATACGGCACCGTCGTAAGCTCCCTGCTCAACCAACTTGACAAAATTATCCCTGTACGTAGGCGTATCGTCATACAGACGTATTACAATCCTGCCCCTGTCAGTCTCGATGGTAACCTCGGTCTTGCCAATCTTGTCGTAATCCCTGTTCCCACATCCGCACATCAGTAGCAGACATGCTAACAGGTACAAGGTACGATGTATAATGTACGATGTTTTCATAAGGCTGCGACTTTGCTATACTTTACGCTACCGCGATAGCCTTTATATTCCAGATAATCCATGACGCAAAAATACGACTTTTGGTACTAACTTCCAAGTAATTTGAGCTATTTTACCATATTCTATAATCAAATTTTGCAGCGGCTTGACATCAGTTACTTGCTATGCTGAAAAGGTTCCGTCTACAGAGTCTTCTTGTTTCTATTATGTACCACAAAGTTCTGCAACACTGTATGTGCCAGCAACATCTATAAATGCGTATAAATCGGCTTTTCCATGGAGTAATTTTGGTACAATCCTGCCAATTGTTGAACCAGTCTCTATCACTGGTGATGCCAATGGAACTGGCATGATTGAGATAGGTGACGTAACTACGATATTGACGATTATGGCGGGTAACTAATTCATAATGCACAATTCATAATTCGTAATCGATAGCAAACTGTAAACAGAAAACTAAAAAGGCCTGCTGATCAGCAGCCTTTTTTTCACTGTACTCAAAATAATTTTTCGCTGCACAGTAAAGTTATTTTGCCATGGTAGAAAAATAGGGGCACATGCCAAAATGCCGTTTGGCACGTGCTAAAACATGTTTTGGCTCGTGCCCCCCTAAAATGAACATCGTGTTCAAGGGCCTACGAACATAGGTTACTGGGTTATTCTATTCCTGATTATCCCTACACCTTTCCTACACCTTTCCTACGATATTGAATAATTTTTTTTATCTTTGTAACTACAAACCTTTTTTACAAGGCTGTTTTATAATGAAGATACGTATTTAAGAAAAAGAAATGATACAATTGCCTGAGGATTTTGTAGAGCTGATGCACCGGCAATATGATGCCGGGACGGCGGATGCGCTGTGCGAGGCTTTGGTTGCCACTGAGCCTGAGGTATCTGTGCGCCTGAATATGAGAAAACTGGCATCGGTACCGCATTTGGCAGGTATGTGTAGTTGTATCAGGGAGTGTGATCCTGTACCTTGGTGCGAGGGTGCGTTTTACCTGTGTGAGCGGCCGCCGTTTACTTTCGATCCCATGTTGCATGCGGGGGCTTACTATGTTCAGGAGGCATCGTCGATGTATATTGCGAAGCTGTTGGATGAATTCATAATGCATGATTCGCCTTTGGCTGCTCTGGATTTATGTGCTGCACCGGGGGGTAAGTCAACCTTGTTGGCTGGGGTGTTGCCTGAGGGTTCGCTGCTGGTAAGTAACGAACCTGTACCGAAGCGTGCGCAGGTGCTGGCTGAGAATATGCAGAAGTGGACGCGGCAGGCTTATCCCGTTGGGAGTATTGTGACGAACAACTATCCAGCGGATTTCGTCGCTTTCACCGACAGCTTTGATGTAGTGGTTACTGATGTCCCTTGTTCGGGCGAGGGGATGTTCCGCAAGGACGAACAGGCTGTTGCTGAGTGGAGCTTGGATAACGTGATGATGTGTCAGGCACGCCAGCGCGGTATTCTGCAGGATATATGGCATGCGCTGAAACCGGGTGGTGTGCTGATATATAGTACGTGTACCTTCAACCGTTTCGAGGACGAGGATAATGCCGTGTGGATATGTGACGTGTTGGGTGGTGATTTGCTGGAACAGCGTCATTTCCTGCCTGGTCGTGACAGGGGAGAGGGTTTCTACTGCTGTATGATAAGGAAGATGTCCACATCCGAGATTACCGGCGAGAGGAATATGAGTGATATAAGGATTAAGGCGGAGCGGACCTTGCGTGTCATGCCTGTGGTTTTTGAGTTGGAGGGACCTGCAGTTGACCTGTCGTACGACCAGGCGTTGCAGTATCTGCGGCGTGAGGCGTTGCGTGTTCCTGCTGAGCGCGGAATGGTAACGCTGTGTTACAATGGATTGCCATTGGGGCCTGGAAAGTGTGTCGGTAACAGAATCAATAACCTGTACCCCGAACAGTGGCGTATCCGCACTACATATACCCGTAAATGGAGTCTTTTCGAGAATTCATAATGCTTAATTGATAATTCATAATTCGTTTGCCATGAAGGATAAGGTCCTGCTGCATTGTTGTTGTGCACCGTGTTCCAGTGCAATCATAGAGTGGATGTCGGCCAATGGCAAGCAGCCGGTGCTGTTTTATTCGAATCCTAATATCTATCCCGAGGAGGAGTATCGAATCCGTAGGGACGAGTGTGTCCGCTATGCGGAAAGACTGGGTCTGCAGTTTATAGAGGACAGGTATGACCACGGGGAATGGCGGGAATGGATAAGGGGCCACGAGGCTCAGCCGGAGCGGGGCAGTCGGTGCCTGGAGTGTTTCCGTATGCGTTTGCGACGTGCTGCGGCGAAGGCCAGGGAGTTGGGCATAGGAGAATTTACATCGACATTGGCATCAAGCCGTTGGAAGAGTCTTGAGCAGATTGCGCAGGCGGGTAATTGGGCTGAAGGCGAGGTTAGTGCAGGGGCATCGGATACGGCACAGGTGCAGTTTGATTCGCGCAACTGGCGCAAGGGCGGGTTGCAGCAGCGCCGTAACGAATTGCTGAAGGCGAATGGTTTCTACAACCAGTTGTACTGTGGGTGTGAGTTTAGTCTGAATGCCCGTCTGCCTATGATGGGCAAGGATGATGTGCGGCGCTGGATGCGTGAATTGAAAAGAGCGCATACCAGACAGGAACTGAGCGAGATGAGTACGGATATATGCCGTAGAATCATGTTGGGTGAGGAATGGTGCAATGCGGGGAGTGTATTGCTATATAATGCTTTGCCTGACGAGGTTGATACGCAGATGCTGTTGGATGCTGCCTTGCTCATGGGTAAGCGTGTCTTGTTGCCCAAGGTCTGTGGCGATGAGCTGGTGCTTGTTGAATATACCGGACCTGACTGCCTGAGTGTGGGAGCCTATGGGATATTGGAACCGGATGGGACATCGCTGGAGGGCGATAATGCCGTAGTGGATCTTGCAATAATCCCGGGTATGGCCTTTGACGTGCATGGGCACAGATTGGGCAGGGGAAAGGGGTATTATGACCGCCTGCTGTCCCGGGTGAATGTGTATAAGATGGGTATATGTTTTCCTTTCCAGCTGCTGGAGTATTTGCCGTGCGAAGAGCACGACGTCAGGATGGACGGGGTTGTGTCTTAGGGGTCTTTTTTGTCAAACAGACCGTAGGTCGTTCGCAGTACGCGGAATTCGGTACGGCGGTTAAGCGCATTGCAGATGTCTTGTTGGGCTGGCTCGGGCAGTGCTTGGATGAATTCTACGCTAAGGGTGTCTCCCTCGTGCAGGAAGGAATGTTGTTCGGCCAGCTTGCGTGTGATGACTTTTGGCCGTGTCTTGCCATAGCCCACGGGGGACAATCTCTGGGCTTCGATGCCGTGCTGGATAAGATACCGTACTACGCTTTCGGCACGTCGCTGGGAGAGTTTCTGGTTGTATTCCTCGGGGCCGCGGTAGTCGCAGTGTGCACTCATTTCGATAGTGACGTTGGGATTTTCTTTCAGCAGGGTTACAAGGCTGTCCAGAGCCTGTGTGCTGTTTTCTGTAAGTTCGGCACTGTCAAATGCGTAGAATACATTACGGACGAGTACGGGTGCCGTGATATTGACCAGGGGGAACTGTAATACGTGCTGGCGGCTTACGCTGCTGGTATCCACCCTGATTTCCTGCTTGTGATTGAGATATCCCTTGCATGTGCCCAGCAGGACGTAGTCAACGCCGGGTTTTATGACTTGTTCGAAGCTTCCGTCGCTGCGCAGTGTCAGACGTAGGTTGGTGCCGTCGTTACCGACCATGTACACAAGACCTTCGGGCAGTTCGTAGCCATCTTTCTCGTAAACCCATCCCTTGACTGACTGTATGATTTCGGGACAAACGAAGCTCATAATCTCGTCCCATCCGCGGCCGTTCCCGCGGTTGGTGCTGAAAAGTCCCCGGTTATGTACGCCTTCGAATGTCATGCCAAAGTCATCTCCGGCTGAATTCATAGGTGAGCGCAGATTCCTGACTGTCCAGTTGCCCAGGGTGTCTTGCTTGGCCATAAACAGGTCCAGGCCTCCCATCCCGGGCAGACCGTCGCTGGAGAAATATAGTTCGCCGTTGAAACGGCAGCTGGGGAACATTTCGTTACCGGGAGTGTTGATGCGGTCACCTAGGTTCTCGGGGGCTGTAAGTCCGTGGTTGTCCAGACCTATGCGCCAGATGTCGTAGCCACCGTGTCCGCCTGGCATGTTGCTGCTGAAATACAGCCATCTGCCATCGCCCGAAACTGCAGGGTGGGCAAATGCGGTAAGGGTGTCTTTGCTGATAATGAATTCCTGTGGCTTGCTCCATGCAGCATCGCTGCGGTTGCTGTACATTATCTGTGCATAGCGTGGATATTCGGGGTCGTGTGTACAGCATGTAAAATACATGGTCTTGCCGTCTGGCGTAAAGCTGCATGAGCCTTCTTCGTATTCGGTGTTGACCTCACCTTCCACGGGTTCGGGTTGTGACCATTTGCCCTTGTCGTCTTTTTTTGAGTAGAAGATGTCTGCCATGCGTGCACCGGTGACGCCGCTCAGTTCGCTGCCCTTGGCCTGATTGCGTGTGGTGGAGAAATAGACTTGGTCCCAGTCGTCACCGGTAAGGGCGGGGCTGTAGTCGCTGCGGCGACTTGTCAGTATGGGTTCTTTCTTAATGGAGTACAGCGACCCTGCGGCTTTCCATCCCGGGGCTTGCTCGCATCCCAGCAGACCATTGTATGCAAGGGTGTCTGTGGGGTCAGCCTCGAGACATGCACGGTACGACTTGATGGCGTCCTTGTAGTTGCCCATCTTGTGTTGCATCTGTGCCAGATAGAGCATTGCATTAGGATTCTCGTATTTGTATCGGATGGCATTCTGATACCCTCCGACAGCCTTGGCGCAATAGCCTATCCTACGATAGCATTCAGCCATTTTCCAAGCACGCTCGCCACGCTTTGCCCTGTCGGTTGCCTTTGTCTGCGCATAGGCTTTTTTGTATTCGGCTGCTGCATCGAAGTATTCTCCTATGGCATAAAACTGATCTCCCTTCTTTGCAATATTATCCGCACCGCAACTGCATAATGCAGCTACGATAACCACGAAAAAACAGAGTCTTGTCACTAAACGCATATACTGAATAACGTGAGGGGGAGCCGTTTTATTGTGTGGGTACAAGCAATAAGGAGCCTGTGTGCAGGGCTCCTTATCGCTTAATATTGTCGGGTTATTACTTAATTCAGCAGGAAGTTGTCATTAACTTCGGGGGCGGCATTCATGTCACGGGAATTTCTGCCATTGGCGCCTCCGTTTGAAACGTTACCTGATGCGGCCAGAATTGTGGTTGCTTCGCACTGTACGGTCTGTGCGGAGGGTTTTACAAAAACTTTCTTTTCCATATTGCTTACTTGATTATTTTTTTGCCGTTTATGATGTATATGCCTTTGTCAGCAGTCCTTACGCGCTGACCGCTGAGGGTGTAGATTGTGGCTGACGTCTGGGTGTCTGAGTTCAAATTCTGAACAGCAGTTGTGCTGCCTTCGTCCAGTACTACCAGATTCAGTGTACGAGAGTCCTGATTGATGCTCTTGTCTCCGCTCAGGGTGAAGCATGCACGGAGCGGGAACAGGTAGTTGATTAGATAACCGAACTTGCCGTCCTCGGCACGAACAGAGTAGTATGCTGTGCTGGAGTTAGTCTGTGACTGGTATTCGTTGGTGGCAATGAAGACTCCCTTGAATGCAGTGCCCATAGAGGGGGTTCCGCAGATTTGGGTGTTGGTGAAGGTCTTTTGCCATTCCTGTGCGTAGTCGGTTTGGATAATAACTCCAAGACCTCCGCTTACATTGCTCTGGTTGGTGAAATATACGTTGTTCTCTGTTTCGTTGTACGAAGAGTATGCGAGCAGTCTTGCACTTTCGAAATCAGTTGCCGAAACGTCGAATGGTACGCATGCTGAGTTGTAGCCGTTTCTGAGTGAGCGGCTGTAGGAACCGGATCTGGCAACGAAATCAACTGGGGAGTAGAAGTTAACGGCATCCTTCAGCTCTTCGTCAGACATGGATGCGTATGGCTCGTTGCACAGGTCGGTGAGAACAAAATTGGGACACTGGTATGCCATGATGCCAGCGTTGTCGTACTCGACCAATACGTTTTGGTGTGCATTTGCCCAGTCTGCATCCTGGGACGAGATGATGGCAACGGCATTTGGATATGCTGCCAGGATGGCATCCCATTCTTCCTTAGGTGCATCGTACTTGGTAGCAGTACCCTTGTAAACTGTCAGGGAACCGTCGGGGTTGCTCATACGGTTGCTGAGCAGGTACGAGAACTCGGAGAAACTGCTGGATGTAATCTGCAGATACTTTCCGTCTGCAGCATTTCCCAGAACGGGGTACAGACCCAGCGACTCGTTGCCGTGTCGGACTTCGGCATTGGTGGCGGTGACATTCTTGTCAACGGGCAGGCGGAAGGTGATGCCGTTCTGTATATCCTCGTTGGGAATGACAATCTCAACCTCTTCTCCGGTCAGGGCATTGATTTCCACATACACTGGCTTGACGTCAAACTTCATCTCCTTGACGATGGTTGTACCGCCACGTGTAAACTCGGATGACGAGGTAAGGGCGGCCTTCAGCGTAACGCTTACGTAGTCTTTGGTAGAATTGGAAAGGTCTGTGGTGACGTTGCTCTGGATATCTGTCACAAAACTGTTGACATTGTCATTGTCCAATGTGTTGTTTTCGACTGCTGCTTTTTGAGCTTCACTAGCCTGGCTGTTGTCTGCTTGGTTGATGGTATAGTCGTCATCGGTCTCGACTTCCTGGGTCTTGGTTACAACATAGGGATAATGCCTGGCATCTGTAATATCAGTCACGTTTGTATCATAAACGGGATTGTCCATGACGACATAACCCTCGGCAACACAGTCGGCCAGGTTTGTGTTATATTGCGGCTCCTGGGCATCGGTATAGGTCAGGTTTGTATAATAGCCGTCGGAAATTACCTTATTGGTCTCGCCTAAGTTGCTTGAGAAGTAGTACTGAACCTTGTTGTTCTTGAATGTCAGGGTTGTGTACTGCCAATCGGAGTTTTCATAGTAGTTAAGACGGTCATAGAAACTGGTCAGAACGGAATTCTGGATATCCACTGTATAATCCTTGATTACGCGGTAGTATCCCAGTTTTATAGCTGCGGCAAAAGTGCTGTTGTTTATGATCAGGGAGCCTTTGCCCTTGCAACCTTCTGTGTTGCTCCAGTTGTCCTGCATCCATAATGAACCCATGTCTGCATTGGAGATGTTGATGACATTCTCGTAGATACCCTGGGTGTCCATATACTGACGGATGGTGTTTGACTGGTTTGAACGTAATTTTCCTCCTGTAATAATCAGCGAGACGGTCTTGTCAACTGTGGTGCGCCACTGTGCATTCTCAGCTTCGTTGTCGATGGCGTAGCTTGCAGCACCAATGCCTTTGGATTCGATAAAGCCGCTTTCAACTGTCAGGTGTCCGTAGTTTACGATGGTGTTGCTGGCATATCCTGGGATGGCGGTCTCGTCGGGCAGCATTGCATTGCCTATGAGTGCACCGGTGCCGGTTCCGTTTTTCTGAATGTCAGATGCATCCCTGATGGTAAGGATGCCGCAGTTGTTTATCAGGTACGATGTCGTGTTCTCGCGTGCGGTGCTCTTGAGTTGATGTCCGTTCAGGTCCAGGATGACATTCTGTGTTGCACTGACAGTTACACCTACGTTGGTGGAAAACTCTTCGTCACCTATCAGGATAATGGTAGTGGGAGTGCCGTCGGTAGGTACCGCTGCAATGGCATCTGTGAGGGATGCATACTCGGTATCTCCAATCTTGGCAACATTGTCTGCCCATGCAGAGGTGCATAGAAGCACCAGAAACATGAGGGTAGAGAGTAGTTTCTGTTTCATGGTTGGTTGATATTAGTAAAATGTTGTCAATAAAATAATTAGATATTTTTCGTTTTTCGGTTGTAAATGTAATAAAATGAAATAAAATACCAAAAGGATTAGAAAAAATTATGCTTTTTTCTTGCTACTTTTCTTTTCCTCGGGGGTAATGGATACGTGGCGATTGCTGTTGTCGCGCATTACTTCGAGTACAATGTCGCTGACCATTTGTTTCAGTTCATTTATGAACTGGTGTGCATCGTACTGCTGGTGTTCTATTTGGCGTAGTTTGCGCTCCCATATACCGGTGAGTTCGGCGCTTTTCAGCAATTCTTCGTGTATAATGCCTATCAGTTCGACTCCTGTTGAGGTTGCCCACAGGGATGTGCGTTCCTTGCGTATGTAGCGACGGCGGAACAGAGTTTCGATAATGGCGGCGCGAGTTGAAGGGCGTCCGATGCCGTTTTCCTTCAGCGCATCACGCAACTCTTCGTCCTCAACGGTTTTTCCTGCTGTTTCCATCGCACGCAGCAGGGTTGCTTCGGTGTATGGCTTGGGGGGTGTTGTCTGCTTTTCTGCCAGGTCTGGCTGATGGGGTCCTTCCTCGCCTTTGGTAAATGCTGGCAGGACTTTTTCCTCGTTGTTGTTGTCGGCAAGGTTGGCGGAGGGTAGCAGAATACGCCATGCAGGGTCAGTTATGTGCTTTCCAGTGGCCTTGAAACCCAAGTCTCCGACCTGTCCAGTAACTGTTGTCGTTTCGAAAATGCAGTCCGGATAGAAAATACCGATGAAACGGCGAACTATCAGATCAAAGACCTTGCGTTCGGATTCATTCAGGTTGTTGGCTGACTGGCCGGTAGGTATAATGGCGTGGTGGTCGGTAACCTTTGAAGAGTCGAAGTATTTCTTGTCCTTGCGCAGTTTCTGCCCCTTGATACGTTCCATCAGGGGGAAGTATTCGCGCAGTCCGTTCAGTATTTGCGGACACTTTGGGTAGATGTCGTCTGGCAGGAAGGTGGTATCTACACGAGGGTATGTTGTGACTTTCTTCTCGTACAGGCTCTGAATCAGGTTGAGTGTCTGCTCGGCTGAATAGCCGAATTTCTTGTTACATTCCACCTGCAGGCTTGTAAGGTCAAACAGACGGGGCGGTGCTTCCTTGCCTTTCTTCTTCTCGACCTTGGTGACTTTGAAGGGTAGGTCTCGTATGGCATCCATTGCTGCCTGACCTTCTTCCTGGGTCTTGAATCCCTTGGGTGTGCGTTCTTTCCTGTTTTTGCCCTCGATTGTTTTTTCTTCCTCTTCATCGTCCATGATGACGTTGAAGACGGTGTCGCGGTATGTGGTGGTCAGAACCCAGTATTTTGTTGGTACGAAATTCTCAATTTCCTGCTGTCGTCGTACAATCAGTGCCAGGGTGGGGGTCTGAACCCTACCTATGCTGAGTACCTGTCCGGGACCGTTGTTGCGGTCGTTTGAGCGGTATTTCAGGGTGTACAGCCTAGTGGCGTTCATCCCTAAGGTCCAATCGCCTATTGCACGCATCAGTCCTGCTTCGTACAGGCTTTGGTAGTGGCTTTGGTCCTTGAGTGTCTGGAAACCTTCGCGTATGGCTTCTTCGGTCAGGGATGAAATCCACAGGCGCATGACGGGGCACTTGGCTCCTGCCAACTGCATGACCCATCGCTGAATCAGTTCACCCTCTTGGCCGGCATCACCGCAATTGATAATACTGTCTGCATTTTTCATCAGCGACTGGATGACCTGAAACTGGTGCTCTATTCCTTTGTCCTTCTTCAGCCGGATGCCGAATCGTTCGGGAATCATTGGTAATGCCCCCAATGACCAGTATCGCCAATTACTATGGTACTCATGGGGTTCCTTCAGCTCGCATAAGTGACCGTAAGTCCAGGTGACCTGGTATCCATTTCCCTCCATATATCCGTCTTTGGACGTGTTAGCCCCAAGGACCTTGGCTATATCCTTGGCGACGGATGGTTTCTCGGCAATGCAGACTATCAATGGTGTACAGTGTTTATTCGTTGGGTTATAGTCAAACTGTACACAGGAGCAGGATTATCAGCTGTGCTGTAAGTATTCGTAGAAACATGCTCAGTGGATAAACTGTCGAGTAACCTACTGCAGGTGCTTCGTTTCCAGCGGTCTGGTTGGCAAATGCCAATGCTGGTGGGTCTGTGTTGGAGCCGGCAATCAGGCCCATCAGGGTGAAGTAGTTTATCTTGGCAAACTTTCGACCTATGATGCCCATAATCAGTATGGGTACAATGGTAATCAGAAAACCGCACCATACATAATGGATGCCGTCACCGTCCACAACAGTTTCCAGGAACTGTGCGCCTGCTTTTATGCCGACACTGGCAAGGAACAGGGCCAGACCTATCTCCCGGAGCATCATGTTTGCCGAGGTGGTTGTGTAGGCGTTAAGTTTGAACTTCCATCCGTATGCTCCAATCAGTATGGAAATAATCAGTGGACCACCAGCAAGACCCAGCTTTACCGGAGTGGGTACACCTGGTATGGCTACGGGTATTGCGCCGAAGATGATACCAACGAAGATGCCAACGAAGATGCCGGTCAGGTTAGGATGATTCAGTTTCTTGACTGAGTTGCCCATTTTTGCGGCAATGCGGTCAACTTGGTCTTCGGGACCGTTGACAACCAGACGGTCGCCAATCTGCAGTCGCAGGTTCTGTTCGGCATACAGATTGAGGTCGCCACGGCGTATGCGGGTTACAGTACATCCGTATATGCTGGAGAAATGCATTTCGCCAATGGTCTTGCCGTTTACGGCTGACTGTGTTACCAGAATGTGCTTGGTGACGGGTTTTACATCCTGTTCTTCCCACTCGATATGCTCTTCGGGACCGATAAAGGCTACAATGGCCTCGGCATCATCCAGGGCGCAGTTCATGTACATTTTGTCACCCAACTGGATGGTTGTGTTTCGGTTGGGGATGCTGACATGACCGTTGTGCAACAGACGGCTGCAGACAAAGTCGCGACCAATGAACGTGCGGATTTGCAGGATGCTCTTGCCAGCCAACGAGGGGTTGTTGGCGCTGATGGTCATGCGGTGAGGAATTGCGTGCGGATTTGCTGCCTTTTCGTCCTCGATTTCTTTTTGTGCATCTTTCAGTGATGTACGTGTCAGGTAGCGGATGACTATTGTTGCCAGGATGATACCTACTACACCAAGTGGGTATGCACAGGCATAGCCGTTGGCGATAGATGGGGCACTGGTACCGAAAATGTTGTTGCATGCTTCGGTTGCAGCACCCAAACCGGGGGTGTTGGTAATGGCACCACACAGGACACCAACCATCATGGCAAGGTCTGTGCTGTTCTTCCCGCTGATCGGACCTCCCTGGTAAAATACGGCAAAATAAAGGCAGATACAGCATGCCACATTAAGCAGGATTATGCCAACTGCGATTGCGTTCATCTTGAGACCTCCGGTTTTGAAACTTTCAAAGAAACCTGGACCTACCTGCAGGCCTATACAGTAAACAAACAGTATCAGGCCAAAGTCTTGTATGAAGGTCAGTACGTTGCCTGGTGCGGCAAAACCTCCGACTTCCGATACAATGCCTGCGGCATGATAGATGTGTCCCAGCAATATGCCAGCAAACAAGACAAACGTCACTCCCAGGGAAATACCGGCAACCTTGATACGGCCAAGCAGCAGTCCTATGCTGATGACCAACGCATAGATAACAACGATGTGTCCTACACTCTCGGTGTTAGTAAACAGACTGTATAACCAATCCATAATATTATTATATGTTCGTTTAAGCTTTCCGCGCAAAATTACTTAAAAAAATGATAGCTCGGTATAAAATAACTTGTTTAATTTTGTCAGTCACAGAAAAAAGTGTACTTTTGTTTGGTAGAATTAACATTATTCATATAAATAATATGGCAGATAGTAAAGAGAAGCTTTTTTCTGATTTTACGGCACCTTCACGTCAGGAATGGCGTGATAAAATCGAGGTTGACCTGAAGGGGGCCGACTATCAGAAGAAGATGGTATGGAGAACCAACGAGGGTTTCTCCATGGAACCCTTCTATTTGAAGGAGGATGTTGAGAAACTGGCCACGGTGAATGCTCTTCCGGGTGAGTTCCCTTATGTTCGCGGCAACAAGGCTGCTTCGAACGAGTGGCATGTCCGTCAGGACATAGTATGTGCAGATGCAAAGGAGGCTAATGCCAAGGCTTTGGACATCTTGAACCGCGGCGTCGATTCGCTCGGTTTTTCTATTCCGGCAGACAAGGTCAGCAAGGAATACGTAGCTGAGTTGCTGGATGGTATTTACGTCGAGTGCGTCGAATTGAACTTTAGGACATGCCAGTGCCATTGTGTTGAACTGGCAGAGATTCTTGTTTCGTATTTCAAGGAAAAGGGAGCAGATCCGCAGAAGGTCGAAGGGTCGATATCATTTGACCCTCTGGAAAAGTTCGTGACAAAGGGCAAAGATGTGTCTGGCGCCTTGGCAAATGCAAAGACTTTGGTGGAGATGCTTGCGGACTATCCGCGCTTCTATGCAATTGCAGTCAATGCATATAAGCTGACTGACGCGGGAGCATACAGTTACCAGGACCTGGGATATGCCCTCAGCTGGGGTAACGAGTATCTTGCTGAGCTTACCGAGGCCGGTGTCAATCCGTGTCTTGCTGCTAAGAGTATCAAGTTCAATCTGGGTATTAACGGTGTGTATTTCATGGAGATAGCTAAACTGCGTGCTGCGCGTATGCTGTGGGCTCAGATTGTGTCCCAGTACACAGATTGCCGTGAGGCTGCCAAGATGCATATATGTGCATATACGACAACGTATAATCAGACGATATTTGACTCGTACGTTAATTTGTTGCGTTCACAGACCGAGGCAATGTCGGCTGCCCTGGGTGGAGTGGATTCGATGGTGGTAATTCCTTTCGATGCTCCGTACGAGATTCCGACCGACTTTGCCGAACGTATAGCACGCAATCAGCAGTTGTTGCTCAAGGACGAGTGTCATTTCGACCGCATGGTAGATGTGGCAGGTGGTTCGTATTTTATTGAGGAACTGACTGCTGCTCTGGCAGGCCAGGCTTGGAAGCTGTTCCTTGAGATTGAGGATAAGGGCGGATTCCTTGCTGCAGTCAAGGCAGGTATCGTGCAGAATGCTGTCAATCAGACGAATGCCGACCGTCATGCAGGGGCAGGGAAGCGTCGTGAGTTCCTGCTGGGAACGAACCAGTTCCCTAACTTTAACGAGGTATCTGAGGGCAAGACCCCACTTGTTTGCAGTTGCAGTTGCGGACATGATTCTTGTGAAACAGACATACCGGCAGTCAAATCCGAACGTCTGGCCAGTGATTTCGAAAACCTTCGTCTTACAACAGAGAAGGCAGCCAAGACACCGGTTGCGTTTATGCTTACAATAGGCAACCTGGCAATGCGTCAGGCGCGTGCACAGTTTTCATGTAACTTCCTTGCAGCAGCCGGGTACAAGGTGATTGACAACCTTGGCTTCAAGACTGTGGAGGAGGGCGTAGATGCTGCACTGGCAGCAAACGCTGACATAGTAGTTATATGCTCTTCGGACGATGAATATGCAGAGTATGCTATTCCTGCATTCCAGTACCTTAACGGCCGTGCGCTTTATGTCGTGGCAGGTGCACCGGCATGTTCTGAGGAGCTCAAGGCTGCAGGTATTGAGAATTTTATTAACGTTAGGTCAAACCAGCTGGCTACTCTCAAGGAGTACAATGCTAAACTCGGAATCTAAAGACTATGGCAAGAAAATCATTCAAAGACATTGATATCTTTGCTGGTATTGAGGCAAAGAACGGCCAGCAGTGGCAGAAGGAGAATGGCATTGAAGCAAATTGGCGAACAGCCGAGCAGATTGACATTCAGCCTGTTTATACTAAGGAAGACCTCGAGGGTATGGAACACCTTGACTTTGCTGCAGGTATTCCACCGTTCCTGCGTGGTCCCTACAGCATGATGTATCCATTCCGTCCGTGGACAATTCGTCAGTATGCCGGATTCTCTACGGCTGAGGAGTCAAACGCATTTTACCGCCGTAATCTGGCATCCGGACAGAAGGGTCTGTCTGTTGCTTTTGACCTGCCAACACACCGTGGATATGATCCAGATAACGAGCGTGTTGTAGGTGATGTTGGTAAAGCGGGTGTGTCTATCTGCTCTCTCGAGAATATGAAGGTCCTGTTTGCTGGTATTCCGTTGAACAAGATGTCTGTTTCCATGACGATGAACGGTGGCGTGCTGCCAATTCTGGCATTCTATATCAATGCCGGTCTTGAACAGGGTGCCAAACTTGAAGAAATGGCTGGTACAATCCAGAATGACATCCTGAAGGAGTTCATGGTGCGCAATACCTATATCTACCCGCCTGCATTCTCGATGAAGATTATTGCCGACATCTTTGAGTTCACTTCGCAGAAAATGCCTAAGTTCAACTCTATTTCAATCTCGGGCTACCACATGCAGGAAGCGGGTGCTACCGCTGATATCGAGTTGGCCTATACTTTGGCGGATGGTATGGACTACTTGCGTGCTGGCATAAATGCCGGTATCGACGTTGATGCATTTGCTCCGCGCCTGTCGTTCTTCTGGGCTATTGGCGTAAACCACTTTATGGAGATTGCCAAGATGCGTGCAGGTCGTCTGTTGTGGGCAAAGATAGTGAAGAGTTTCGGTGCCAAGAATCCAAAATCAATGGCATTGCGCACACACTCGCAGACATCAGGTTGGTCGCTTACCGAACAGGATCCGTTTAACAATGTGGGCCGTACCTGTATCGAAGCTATGGCGGCCGTTCTTGGTCATACACAGTCACTGCACACCAATGCCCTGGACGAGGCTATTGCCTTGCCAACTGACTTCTCGGCACGTATTGCCCGTAATACACAGATTTACATACAGAACGAGACCCAGGTGTGCAAGCATATCGATCCATGGGCAGGTTCGTACTATGTCGAGAAACTGACTCAGGAACTGTACGAGAAGGCTTGGGCGCATATACAGGAGATTGAAAAGCTTGGTGGTATGGCGAAGGCTATAGAAACAGGCCTTCCCAAGATGCGTATCGAGGAGGCAGCAGCACGTACTCAGGCACGAATAGACTGTGGTACGCAGACTATTGTAGGTGTGAATAAGTACCGTCTGGACCACGAGGATCCGATTGATATCCTTGAGATTGACAATACGGCCGTACGAGTTCAGCAGATTGAGGCACTCAAGACTCTCAAGGCTAATCGCGACGAGGCACAGGTCAAGGCGGACCTCGAGGCTATTACCCGTTGTGTACAGGAGTTCCAGGACGGCAAGAAGTCGCAGGACAATCTGCTCGCGCTTGCTGTGACTGCAGCAGGACATCGTGCTACTTTGGGAGAGATTTCCGATGCATGTGAGTCAGTAGTAGGTCGTTATAAAGCAGTAATCAGAACAATTAGTAACGTGTATTCATCAGAATCCAAGAGCGATGCACTCTTCCAGGAGGCTTGTGCTCTGACCGAAGAATTTGCAAAAATAAACGGACGTCGTCCGCGTATCATGATTGCCAAGATGGGACAGGATGGTCATGACCGTGGCGCCAAGGTGTGTGCAACAGGTTATGCGGACTGCGGTTACGATGTTGATATGGGACCGTTGTTCCAGACACCGGCCGAATCTGCGCGTCAGGCTGTTGAAAACGATGTAAACATCGTTGGTGTGTCATCCCTTGCAGCAGGTCACAAGACCCTTATTCCGCAACTTATAGCAGAACTGAAGAAACTCGGCCGCGAAGATATTATGGTCATTGCTGGCGGCGTAATCCCCGCTCAGGACTATGATTTCCTCTATAAGGCAGGTGTGGCTGCTATCTATGGTCCTGGTACACCAGTTGCCTTCTCAGCCGCTCAGATGATGAAAATTCTGCTGGGCAAGGAGGACTAAACGTGTTTTAGGTATCTGAAACCTGTTTTTTGGTCCGTATTTATACAGGAGCTGTTCCGCTACAGGAAACAGCTCCTTTTTTATTCTCTCGCATGCGTATATATTATATAAGGTATATTTGTCTGCAGGACCATAATATTTATTTTTTTTTGTAGATTTTTTAAAAAAAATCCATAGTATATATTGCTGTTTTGATAAAAAGGCATACCTTTGCACTCGCAAATGAGCCGGAGGTCCTCTCATACAGCGGACCACAAAAGGATGCGGCTCTGCGGCAAGTGATCTTTGATAGATTTTCATAGACAGAAAAGATGTAGTACAAGATAGTAAAGTACGAGAACCGTTTATTCTTTTTATGGTCAGGTCAGCTTAAGAGATATTTTACAGTGAAGAG
>OCVV012886127.1_pt1 | contig 36491 bp, 21 predicted proteins | sample 1539721 | NCBI WGS metagenome assembly OCVV01 (sample SAMN02144230, study PRJEB22623) | gut metagenome | biome: sheep rumen | host: Ovis aries | place: New Zealand | reverse complement strand
TTATTAAGAATTGGAGAAAAGTTTTTGCAAGGCAAAAACCTTCTTTTGATTCTCGCTAATTCATTTCCATGAGTTAAATTCTCTCATTCTCTAATTCTTGATATATAAATAATTGAAAGTTCTGGTTTAAAACATCCGAAACTTGAATGAAATTGATGTAGATTGACGTTCAGATTGACGTTGATTGACGTCGAATAAAAACATCGAATAAAGCGTCCATATCCCCTGTGATTAAGTCGTCAATCCACGTCAATCAATCGTCAATCTTCGAAAAAACATTATCGACGCGCCCAGTCGCATCGGCCTGCACGCCCTATTGTATCTGCCTATTCGCTCGGTCGCATCCGTCCACACACCCGCATTCATCCGCCCTTCCACCCGCATACTTCGCCTCACACTCCCTGTCGTCTCCGCCCACATGCCCTATCACTATTGCGGGGCAAAGGTACAACGGAACTACAACTGCTACAACGTGTATTTCAATGAATGCTTACTATTTTGTCAGACACTTCTCAAGAAAAGTTGAAATTCACTGTCACCTACACTTTTCCTTGCAACGCTTTGAACGATAACATCTTATAGTCAGTGTAGGTGAAATTTCACCTACACTCACATTCAACTGGCCGAATCGAGGTAAAACAACTTGTTTTACTTCGACTTAACCGGCCGTATAGCCCGACATTCCCAACCGTTTACGCCTGTTTGACCGTATGAGTGTGAAAACAGTGTAGGTGAAAATTCACCTACACTGCCATTAATGCACTAATCTATTGAGAGTTACGGACAAAAGTGACGGTGAAGGTGAAAATTAAAAAATCTGTAGAAAGAAATCTGGGTGAAGAGACAATACGCTGGGTCATATCTTCTTGCACCATGGTCGTACCAATCAAGTCCATGTACGCGATCAAGTTCCTTGCTGTTATATTTATATGGTTGGAAAGCTTGATTTGTTGAAGATGTTCCCCATGGGCCGCCGTTGGGATAATATTCGTTTGTCTGCTCGATGTTGTCACTTCCGTCTACGACCAGATGGTTATTGCCCTGATGGTCGTGGATGAAGTAGTGACAGTTGGCGTAATAGACGGGCGCTTGTCCTGGAGGCGTAGCTCCATAGCTTGGCCGAACCGACATATAACCTCCGTCGAAATGATAGTCGAGGTGAAAGGCACTGTAGAAGGAATAGAAAGGCTGCCGTTTGAAGCGCAGTTTGTCTGCATAGTCCATGGAATCGGCAGACATCGTCTGGGCTGGGGTGAGTACTAATTTAGAGCCTGGATAGACCGTCAGCCCCTCAACCGCCGTCGTATGCTTCTCCCTCAACTTGCGCCCATCGTCGCGAACGTAAATATGGATTAAGAGACATGATGAGAATCGGGATAATCGGCCATGAGTGAATCGGCTCGGTCAAGCAGGATGCGGTAGGGCCTGCCACCTGAGCAGGCGGACAGGATGATGAAGAGGAATGATGAAAGAAGAATGACGACTGACGAACGACGAATGGGCAGTGAAAATTGAAAAACGGGGAATCGTTTCATTGCAGATTTTTGCTTGTAGTGCTACAAAGATATGCGATTTTGTTGACAAGGCAAAGAAAATGTCAGACAAATGTCAGATTAATTGTTTGGAACGAGAGTCACAACATCCTACTTTTGCCCCCGATTTCTAAAGTCAAAAACTATGCAAAAAGAAAAGAAGAGAACAAATGTGAACGGCAGCGGCATCTGCTGGCAGCCGGTCTTTGCTTGGCAGCACTATGCTATGACGGCAGTGGCTGTAGTGTTAATCGTTGTGGGTTTCGTGCTTATGTTGCCCGAAGCCGATGTCCGGAACCGTCCTGGCGGACGTTTTGCCCATACGCCAGGTCCAGGCGCTTTTTCTGAGCGGCGCATCAAGCTTGCTCCCATACCCTGTTTCGTGGGCTTTGCCATGATGCCGTGGGTGATTATGTATGTGCCTCGTGGGCGACGGCGAACCGATGAAATGGGCAAAAACTAACTGGAAGAGGAAAAATCGGCCGTTTGCACGAAGATTATTTTGATTTTCATTCGCTTGTTACAGGGATTTTGTCTACTTTTGCACCGCATAATGCGCACGGGCTAAATAATTTTATGCCTTTCCAATAAAAACTAACACTTACATAATAACATTATGAAACATTTTCGTCTTGTGGACAACGTGCTTGGCTGGCTGGCTTTTGCCATAGCAGCATTCACGTATTGCTCTACCGTCGAACCGACAGCCTCGTTCTGGGACTGTCCCGAGTTTATCACCACAGCCTATAAGCTTGAAGTGGGTCACCCGCCAGGGGCTCCTTTCTTCATGCTCACCGGCAACCTGTTTACTCAGCTGACCAGCGACCCCGCCAAGGTGGCGCTGATGGTGAACATCATGAACGCGCTGTTGAGTGCCCTGTGCATCATGTTCCTGTATTGGACCATATCTCATCTGGCACGCAAGCTCATCTGCAAGGATGGCTGGGTATCGACGGCGGCGCAGCTTGTTGCCGTAGAGGGCGCAGCGATGACGGGTGCTTTGGCCTACTGCTGGAGCGACACGTTCTGGTATTCGGCTGTCGAGGGCGAGGTCTATGCCTATTCGAGCCTCTTCACGGCCGTCGTCTTCTGGCTGATGCTCAAGTGGGAGGATAATGCCGACAAGCCGCATTCCGACCGCTGGCTGGTGCTCATAGCTTATCTTACGGGCCTCTCCATCGGTGTGCACCTGCTGAACCTGCTGTGCCTGCCTGCATTGGTGCTGATTTATTACTACAAACGTTCACAGAACGCCACGCTCAAAGGTTCCATCTACGCCCTGCTGGGCTCTTTTGTGCTCGTGGCTGCCGTGTTGTACGGCATCGTGCCCGGCATCGTCAAGGTGGGCGGATGGTTTGAATTGCTGTTCGTCAACACGTTCTCGCTGCCCTTCAACAGTGGCCTCATCGTCTATATCATTCTGCTCGTGGCCGTGGTGCTGTGGGCTATCTGGGAATCCATGGCCGAGCGCTCACGCTTACGCATGAACATCGCCTACCTCATTGCCGTGGCCATGTTGGGCATACCTTTCTATGGCTATGGTTGGAAGAGCATCGCCATCGGCGCTGTAATCTTGGCCGCGCTTTATGGCCTGCTACAGTGGAAGCGCGAAGGCTATCCTTTGGTTTCAGCCCGTGTGATGAACACTTCGCTGCTGTGCATGCTCATGATCATGATAGGCTACTCGTCGTATGCTCTCATCGTCATCCGTTCTACAGCTAATACGCCTATGGACCAGAACTCGCCCGAGGATATCTTTACCCTCGGCAGCTACCTCAACCGCGAACAGTATGGCTCACGGCCCTTGTTCTATGGTCAGGCTTACGGCTCACAGGTGAAGCTGAAGACAGAGGGTGGCTATTGCGTGCCAGTGTCGAAACAGGGCGCGCCCGTCTATCAGCGCAAGGAGAAAGCTACGGCCGACGAACCCGACCGCTACGAACTGCAGCGCTATGATGTGGAGTATGAGTATGCGCAGAATATGTTCTTCCCCCGCATGTACTCCGACCGTCATGCCCCTGCCTATGAAGCTTGGATGGGGGGCATCGAAGGTTATCAGGTGCCCTATGACCGTTGTGGCGAACCTATCATGGTGAAGATGCCTACGCAGTTGGAGAACATACGTTTCTTCCTCTCGTATCAGGTCAACTTCATGTACTGGCGCTACTTTATGTGGAACTTTGCCGGACGCCAGAACGATATTCAGGGCAACGGCGAGCTCGAGCATGGCAACTGGCTGTCGGGCATTCCCTTCATAGATAATATGCGCCTGGGTAACCAAAGCCTGTTGCCCTCAGAGTTGCGCGAGAACAAGGGACGTAACGTTTTCTTCTGCCTGCCTCTGCTTCTCGGCCTCCTCGGCCTCTGTTGGCAAGCGTGGAAAGAACGCGATGGCGACCCTATCGGCGTCAAGCAGTTCTGGGTGGTGTTCTTCCTCTTCTTCATGACTGGTCTGGCCATCGTCGTCTACCTCAACCAGACGCCTCAGCAGCCGCGTGAACGCGACTATGCTTACGCCGGATCATTCTACGCCTTTGCCATCTGGATTGGTCTTGGTGCAGCTGCCGTGGCCGATTGGCTGGAACGCCGTACGGGCAAGGCCATGCTTGGCGCACTGCTCTCGCTCGTGTGCCTGTTCGTACCGCTGCAGATGGTGTCGCAGACATGGGACGACCATGACCGCAGCGGTCGCTACACCTGCCGCGACTTCGGGCAGAACTATTTGCAGTCGCTGCCGCAGAAGGGCTTCCCCGTGATCTTCACCAACGGCGACAACGACACCTTCCCGCTTTGGTACAACCAAGAGACCGAAGGTGTGCGCACCGATGCCCGCGTCTGCAACCTCTCGTACCTGCAAACCGACTGGTACATCGACCAGATGCGCCGCCCTGCTTACGACTCGCCCAGTGTGCCTATCTCATGGAAGCGCATTCAATACGTGGCAGGAACGCGTGAAGGCATACGCGTTAGTCCGGGAACCTTGGAGCAGGCTATCGAGTACTACAAGGATGATCCCATCACCTCCAAGCAACTTCTTGGCGAAAATCCCTATGAGCTCTCGACCATTATTGATAAATGGATTCTGAGCGACAACAAGGATATGCAGATCTTCCCCACAGATTCTATGGTCATTACCATCGACAAAGAGGCTGTGAAGCGCTCAGGCATGATGATAGCAGCAGACTCTATCCCCGATGTCATGCATATCAGTCTCAAGGGCAAGCATGCCGTCTACAAGAGTGAGATGATGATGTACGAGATGCTGGCACGTTGCAACTGGGAGCGTCCGCTCTATGTGGCTATGACGGTCGGTTCGGACAATTATGGCAATCTTGGCGACAACTTTGTGCAGGAGGGCTTGGCCAACCGTATTACGCCTTTCAACACCAATGCTTCCGGCCGGCGTGTGGACACAGACAAGATGTACGACAACCTGATGAACCGCTTCAAGTTCGGAGGTGTCAACAACCCCGATATATATCTCGACGAGACCGTCATGCGCATGTGCTACACCCATCGCCGTATCTTCGCACAGCTGGCCGTAGAGCTGGTGAAGCAAGGAAAGAAGGACAAGGCGCTGAAAGTGGCCAATAAAATCGAGAAAGAAATACCCGCCGCCAGCGTGCCTCACAACCATCAGGGAGGCTCTCTTGAACTGGCTCAGGTGTATCTCGATTGCGGAAAGATGCAGCAGGCTGCTGCCATAGCTGACGCTGTAGCCAAGAACGCTTCTGAGTATTGCCGGTGGTATGTTAGCTTGCCTGACAACCGTTTGCAGCTGAGTGCCGAGGATTGCTACTATTATTTGTTGCAAATGTCCAACGCAATGAAGGTGCTTGATACAGCCGACGTGAAGAAGTCGCAGCATTACGAAGCTGCTTTCCAGGCCTACTTCGAGCAATTCCAGCGTCGCGCAAACATGAATTGAAAATAGACGAGAGCGCTTCGGCGCGGTGAGGAATGAAAACGTTGAACGACGTTGCGAGAGAGAGATCTTTTGCTATTCCCCAACCGCTCCGAAGGCTCTTTTTTTTTACCGCGCCCGAGGCGCCCTAATCGCTGCTGAGCAGCATCCGTCCCTTGATCATCGAACAACCTGCCCGCTTCCTGCGGTGGATATATCCTCATGCCGTATGGCGCATGGATCCGTCGGTGAAGGCCGTTTATCTGACCTTCGACGACGGCCCCATCCCAGAGGCTACTCCTTTCGTCCTTGATACCCTGGCTCGCTATGGCATCAAGGCTACTTTTTTTATGGTGGGCGACAACGTGCGCAAGTATCCCGATGTGTTTCGTCAGGTCGTGGAGGCTGGACATCGCATAGGGAACCACACCTTCAACCATATCGATGGTCTGAAATACCTAAGTAAGAACTACCTCAAGAATGCCGATAAGACGCTGGAGGAGATAATGGCGAAGATGGCCGATTTAGGGCTCAAGGGAGATGGAGGCGTGCTTGGTCAGGCAAAACTCTTCCGCCCCCCGCACGGATGGATGCGCACACTTCAGTACAAAGTCATGCGCTACAAGGGCTACAAGATCATCATGTGGGATCTTGTCACGCGTGACTATAGTACGTGGCTCAATGCTGATGAGGTGCTGGCCAATGTGAAACGTTACGCCCGCAACGGGTCAATCATCACTTTTCACGACTCGCTGCGAAGTATCGACAAGCTGCATAAGATCCTTCCCGAAGCACTTGAATGGCTCATCGCGGAAGGCTATGAGTTCAAGGTCTTCGATTGACGGAAGCTGAATTCGCAGCCGCAGTACTGCTGGTTGTAGAAGCAATATTCCTTAAGGAGCTGGTTGCGGCGTTCCTGTAAGCCGCCCTTACGCCAGTTCTGAGCCCAGAAACGAGCGCCGGTTACCGTAGCTTCGGCTGCGTAACCGGCGCTTTCTATTTGGTCCAGACGTTTCCAGCGCGACGATGCCAGCGTAGTGCTGAACCAGTTGATGCCAAGCTCCACGGCCTTGCGGGCTGTTGCCGTGAGGCGAAGCTCGAAGCAACGGGCACAGCGAAGGCCGCGCTCGGGCTCACCTTCGAGACCGCAGACGCCCTGCAACCACTCGTCGTGCCGCCAGTCGTCGTCAATCCATTCTATGCCGAGGCTCTCGGCATGGCGCTTGCTTTCCGCCTTGCGTATCTCGTATTCCTCGCGGGGATAGATGTTGGGGTTGTAATAAAAAATCGTAGGGCGTATGTTGTTGGCCAGCAACCACTCTACGATAGCGCTGGAGCAAGGGGCGCAACAGGCGTGAAGGAGTACGCGTGTGAGGCCTTCGGGAACGTCTATGGCGCTTTTGTGTTTAGTCATGATGAACGGTTAAGTTGTTTTGTCGTTGCCGCACGGCCTCGAAAAGGAGTATGGCCGCCGAGACGCTGACGTTGAGCGAGTCCAACCGGCCGAGCATGGGGATGCGGATATGGGCATCGGCAGCCTGGCGCCATTGGTCGGTGAGCCCTGTTGCTTCCGTTCCCATGACGATAGCCGTGGGCTGTGTCATCGGTGTGTCGTAGTAGGGCTTCGAGTCCTGTAGCTGTGCCGTGAGAATCTGTATGCCGTGTTTCTTTAGGAAGGCAATACAATCCTCCGAGCTACAGGCCACCGTCGGCACGGTGAAACAGGCGCCAATGGATGCGCGGATGAGGTTGGGGTTGTAGAGGTCGGTTAGCGGGTCGCAGACGATGACGGCCGTGGCGCCGGCGGCATCAGCCGAACGCAATACGGCTCCGAGGTTGCCTGGCTTCTCTACTGATTCCAGAACGATGAAGAGGGGAGCGGGGCCCTCACAGCTTCCTGTCAGTTCTTCCAGCCCTCTTTCCTTGGCCTTCATTATGGCCACGATGCCTTCTGTGCTGCCACGGTAGGCGATACGTTCGTAGACGTTGGGGGCGACGTTGAAGAATGAAGAATGACGAATGACGAATGACGAATCATCGGCTTCGCCTTTTAATGACGAATGACGAATGACGAATGACGAATAATATGTTCCTTCCTTCGTCGATGCTAAGTTATATTCGTCATTACGAGCGAAGCGAGATTCGTCATTCGTCATTCTAACGTACACGCTCTCCACCTCGTAGCCTGCCGCCAAGCAGTGCTCAAGTTCGCGGCGGCCTTCGACAACGAACAAGCCGCTCTTGCGGCGCTCCGACGACTTCTGTTGGAGTTCCAGCAAGCGCTTGATCTTAGGGTTCTGAGTGCTCGTGATGAGCAAAGGCTCTGTCATATCTCTTCGTTGTAATAGGAGTCTTGAAAAGTCCTCCAGTGTTTATCATAAACACGACCGGTCGCATAGGCCTGTCTCACCATTGAGACATCCCTGCGCGACCGGTCGTGTTTTTTTATTACCTCACGTGGCATTTCTTGCCGAGTCCGTTCACGCTCGGGAGAGCTCCAGCGAGCTTGGTTCTCCACTCGCTTACTCGCGGACTTCCCAGATGTCGTTGGTCTCGAGCAGCTCGGCGAAGTTGTGGTATTTCTTCTGAGCGCTGACCTCGGCTATCTGTGCCTCCACGGCTTCGTCGTAGGTGGGAGCCTCCACGTCGCGGATGACGCCGAGAGCGATGGGGAAGCCGTCGCCGTTGCCCATGAGGGCGAGCTTCAGCTGGAGCGTGTTGTCCTCGCAATGGGCGTCGTGAACGAGAATGTCGTCCATGGTGTAGCCATCCTTGCCGATCTCCACGACCTTCAGACCGAAGCCTTGCTGCACGAGGCCGAACTCATTGTTCTCGCCGAACACGAGCTTCTCGCCGTGGCGCACATAGATAGCGTTCTTCTTGCGACCTTCCTTGTCGTAGACGCTGGCATGAGTGCCGTCGTTGAAGATGACGCAGTTCTGCAGGATCTCGGTGACGCTGGCGCCTTTATGCGCATGGGCTGCCTTCAGCACCTCGATGGTGCCGGGGGCGTCGGTAGCCACGGCGCGGGCGAAGAAATGGCCGCGGGCACCGAAGCACAGCTCAGCGGGGCGGAAGGGGTCTTCCACGGTGCCATAGGGGCTTGACTTCGACACGAAACCGCGCGGCGAGGTGGGCGAATACTGTCCCTTTGTCAGGCCATAGATGCGGTTGTTCAGCAGGATCATGTTCAGGTCGATGTTGCGGCGGTTGGCATGGATGAAGTGATTACCGCCGATAGCCAGGCCGTCGCCGTCGCCGCTGACCTGCCACACATCCAACTTGGGATTGGTGACTTTGGCGCCGGTGGCGATAGCTGCTGCGCGGCCGTGGATGGTGTTCATGCCATAGGTGGCCATATAGTGGGGCAGACGCGAGCTGCACCCGATGCCGCTGATGACGGCGATGTCCTTGGGTGCCACACCGATTTCGGCCAGGGCCTTGTGCAGGCTGGCCAGGAAGAAGTGGTCACCGCACCCGGGGCACCAACGCGGCTGACCTTTCTTATAAGAGGCGGGGCCCACCTCTAACCCCTCCCCAAGGGAGGGGGATTCGTTTCCGCTTGCAACACGCTGGAGTGAAGCGGGATTATAGTTGATATTATTCATGACCTTGTATTGCTTGATATTCTTTAATCTTGTTCATTACACTCTCAGGAGAGTCTAATAACTCTTCATTACTAAATCGCACCACCTTGAATCCTCTTGATTCCAGCCATTGTGTCCTCAATTCATCACTCATTTGCTGTTCGGGCAATTGGTGATAGCCTCCGTCTAATTCGATGATTAGATTCGTGCTCAGACATATAAAATCTGCGATATAATCACCTATGATATATTGTCGCCTGAAATGTCCAAGTTGTTTATCTTTCAGATATTGCCATAGGACACGTTCTGCATCTGTTGGATTTGAACGATTTTTTTTTGCAAACTCTTGTAGCAGGGGATAGAGGGCAGGATCTGCTTGGTGATAGAAATAGCTTTTCTTCTCCATAGGAATAAAGAGGCCTTTCTTCTCAATTGGTTTCAAGAGGATCTGAGTTCCCCTCCCTTGGGGAGGGGTTAGGGGTGGGCTTATAATAGTTGTTTGAAAGCTTCTACGAGTTCGCTGACTACGAAGGGCTGGCCTTTGACTTCATTGAACTGTGCGGGCACGAAGTTGTCGACTTTCATGCGGAGGTAGGCGGCAAGCTGACCCATGTTCTGTTCGGCCACCACCACCTTCGGATACTTCTTCAGCACCTCGGCCGTGTTCTTGGGCAGAGGGTTGAGGTAGCGGAACTGGGCGAGGGCCACCTTGTGGCCGGTGGCGCGCAGCTCATCCATCGCTGCATGCAGGTGACCGTAGGTGCTGCCGAAGCCTACGATGAGGAGGTCGGCATTGTCCTTGTCGCCCTCGACTTCGAGGTCGGGCACTTCAATCTTGGCAACTTTCTCGGCACGCAGGCGTGTCATCAGGTCGTGGTTCTCGGGGTTTGTGGAGATGGCGCCAGTCTTGCTGTCCTTCTCCAGTCCGCCTAAGATGTGCTCGAAGCCTTCGCGACCGGGCACGGCCCAGTAGCGGGTGCCGTTCTCAGCACGCATATAGGGCGTCCACTGTCCACGCAGTTCCTCGGGAACGTAAGGCGGATTGATGGCCGGCATCTTGTCCAGCTCGGGCAGTTTGAAGGCGCCGCTGCCGTTGGCGATGAAAGCATCGGTCAGCAGCACGACGGGCGTCATGTGTTCCAGCGCCATCTTCGAGGCATCGTAGGCAGCCTGGAAGCAGTCGGTGGGCGAAAGTGCGGCCAGCACAGGCATGGGGCTCTCGCCGTTGCGGCCGAAGAGAACTTGCAACAAGTCGGTCTGCTCGGACTTTGTGGGCAGGCCTGTAGCGGGACCGCCGCGCTGCACGTCGAGGACGACGAGCGGCAGCTCCATGATGACGGCCAGGTTCATCGCCTCACTCTTAAGGCAGATGCCAGGGCCGGAGGTGGAGGTCACGGCCAGTGCACCGGCGAAAGAAGCGCCGACGGCTGAGGCGGCGCCCGAAATCTCGTCCTCACATTGGACGGTCTTCACGCCCAGCGACTTGTGCTTCGACAGCTCGTGGAGCACGTCGGTGGCAGGCGTGATGGGGTAAGACCCGAGGTAAAGCTGCAGGCCAGCCTTCTCTGCTGCGGCGATGAAGCCGTAGGCCGTGGCCTTGTTGCCCGTGATGTCCATATAGCGGCCGGGCTTCTTGTCCTTTGTCTCTATGCGATAGACGTTGGCCGCCGACGAGTGTGTGTTGTGGCCGTAGTCGTAACCTGCCTGAATCACCTTGATGTTAGCTTCGGCTATGGCCGGCTTCTTGGCAAACTTCTCGCGCAGGAAGTTGAAAGCTACGTTGAGATCGCGGTCGAAGAGCCAGCATACGAGGCCGAGGGCAAACATATTGCGGCACTTGAGCACAGCTTTCATATCCATCCCCGTCTCTGCCAGCGCCTCCTTCACCATCGTCGTCAGCGGACATGCGATGACGCGGTCGGGGTCGACGCCCATCTCGGCGATGTAGTCGTCGGTCTTGAACTCAGCTTTCTGCAGGTCCTTGGTGCCGAAGGAGTCGGTGTCGATGATGATGGTGGCATTGGGCTTAGCATAGCGCAGCTGCGTCTTGAAGGCTGCAGCGTTCATAGCCACGAGCACGTCGCACAGGTCGCCCGGCGTGTAGACCTGCCCGGCACCGATGTGCACCTGGAAACCGCTCACGCCCGTGAGCGAGCCCTGCGGGGCGCGGATGTCGGCGGGATAGTCGGGGAAGGTAGAGATACTGTTGCCCACGGTAGCCGAGACCGTGGAGAAGATGTTGCCGGCGAGCTGCATGCCATCGCCGCTGTCGCCCGAGAAGCGGACTACCACTTGCTCGAGCTCTTGGATGTCTAATTGTTCTGACATTAAATGATTCGGGATATTAATGGTTTATTCTCTTGATTTCTATCGTTGTTTCCGGCTGCAAAGGTAAACATAAAACTACACATTAAAGGCCGAATCAGATAGATTTTTAGAGATTCAGGGCAAAAAAATGATTAATGTGCACGAAACACAAGTGTGACCTTTCCAGGTCTTTGCAACACAGCATTTAGGATTGTAGCCGATACTTGACATGCACCCAGCGTGCTGCCTGCGTTCGGTAGGACGACAAACTGGGGCCGTCAACTATACCAGACAAGCCCTCTCTTCCCTTTTTATTGCCGCCTCTTTTCCCTTTTATTGCCGGCTTCTCCCTTTTTATTGCCGCCCGCTAATAAGGAAAAACAGGGCACGCGCCCGATAGTTTTGATTATTCCATGACCTTGGAACAATCATTCGGTGGTCATGGAATGATTGTTCCAAGGTCATGGAATAATCTACACGCCCGTATGTGTCGCACTCTTCAACCAAGGGAAAACGCTTAAAGGACCTGGCTGCATGAGCTCAACGTCGGGTGATGATTCCATTCTTTTCTTGGGCAGTAAAATAATAGGCTAAGTCATTCTCCTCGATTAATCTGCCTATCAGATGCAGTCATCCGAATAGACTGGTGCATCCAACCGAATTGACTGTTGCTGTCAACCGAATAGACTGATGCTTCCAACTGAATTGGGCATTTCGGCTGGCCGAGGTTCCCAATGCAGTTGGAAGCATAAAAAAAAGGGGCTATGTCCGCTTTTCGTGACATAGCCCCAGTGAGGGTGTTTTACTTTCGTGTTTGAGGTTTACTTGACAACCTTCTTGCCGTTGACGATATATACGCCCTTGTGGCTCATGTCGCTGCGACGGCCTGCGAGGTCGAATACCTTGTCGCTGTCAACCTTCTGGCTTGCAACAGAATCGATGCCAACGAAAGTCTCTTCATCAACGATTGTCAGGTTGATTGTGAAGCGCTTGTTGATGGTCTCACCTTCATCTTCACCGGCAACTTCACTCTCAAAAGCTATCTTTGACACAATCTTCTTGCCTGGTTCAAGGGCTACGTTACCCTTTGAGATTTCCAACGTCATGGTGTTGGCGTCGCTGCCCTTAGCAGGATAGATGAAAATAACGGATTCGCTACCGTCATCGGAATTGTCGATACCTCCGTTAGCCTTGATGCCACAACCGTCCTGCGAAGACATCAGGTCGGTCCATTGGCCGTCCTCGAGCATGGCGCGCATGTTGTTGCCAAGGATGTACGAAACATCGTTGACACCCATCTTAGGCAGAGCTTCAGTCATGTCAACATCAACGAAACTGTCGGCAGCGGGCACCATGATGTCTGCAGAACCTACTTCCTCAGCATTGATAGGACTGCCGAAGATGAGGGTGAGGTTAAGTGTAACCATCTTACCATTCTTCTCATTTACGAGATAAACTGTACTCTTGCGTATATCACCAAGCTGGTTCTTGCCAGGATATTGGAAGAATCTGATGGAGTAATTTCCGTCAGGCAGATAGGAGAAGGCCCAGGGATCACCGTCGCCCCATGAACCTACCCAACCGTCAGAGGTGAGATAGAAACCAGGTTTGGGATCGCAATTGTAAGCTTTTGTATAGGTCTGACCATCGTCTGTTTTCTTCAATCCATAGAGTGTGGCAGTACGAGTGCCGATAAGTTCTTCGAGGGCATCAAGGTCTATTGCGGGCTCATCCTCGATGGGGTATACCGAGTCACTGGGTAGGGTGGCAGCATTAATGTTCCAGGTGGCTACGCTTTCCCACTCGTCTTGAGGTACTACCTCACCCGGATTGACGGGTTCTTCACCCTTGATGGTGAGCTTAAGGTTGATGCGATAGTATTTTTTCTCGTAAGTCAGGAACAACTGTGATGTGTAAACTGCGCCTGAAGCATTCTCTGGCTTCTCAGGATGCTGGCCAATCTCCCATTCTGTCCAGTTGTTAGCAGCTTTAGGACCAGCATAGAAATAGCCCTGAGGCCATTTGCAAACGAGGCCTTCGGCGGTGAGCCAGAAGCCACGGAAGTCTACTGCATCGTAGTTATCAGAGAAATGACCTTCGGCATCTTCCAAACCATACAACTTGATATCGCTGGCTTCGCATCCTAAAGCTGCAAGAACAGCGTCTTGATCGATGCTGAATGAGCCCAGAGTGTATGCACCTGCAACGTAGTTGAATTCTAACTCGATATCCTCAGACGCTACTTCAGTCCATGCGGTGGGGTCAATAGTAGGTCTTTCGGTGAAGGTTATCACGTGGTGGAGTTTGTATGCCTTGTCGCCATAAACAACGTAAAGGTCGTAGTTGAACTTCGTACCATATTCTTGATTGAGGTTGTTCCAACCCGTGTTGTAGCTCAGCTTGTGTGTTTCGGCATCATAGGCAATGCCTTCAGCATACATTGAGCGGAATGAATCGTATTTGGCCTTTTCTGCCTCGGGAGCTGTATCGTTAGGATCTGTGGAATAGAAAGTACGAACTACTTCTTCGGTGAAACCGCCAATTTCGTCGTCCCATACAGCTGCCATCCAGAAGCCGAAGCCGTTTGTAGTGCTTCCGTTGCTGAGGGTGTTGGTCTTGTAGGGACGGAGACTGCTGGCATCCTCACCCTTGAGCTCGAGGGTTGTCATGTAGATGAACTTATCGATGTTGTCGGCCATGATTTCCTCGGTGGTGCCCAGAGCCTCGGCTACGCCAGTGAGGTCTATTGACTGAGCCATAGGATTGCTCGGGTACTGCATCAACTCAAAATTCTTTGTTCCTACGATGTTGAGGGCTGTGAGGTCTGTGACAGGATCGGGAAGGTCCACAGGAGGCTTGACTTCTCCTTCAATAATCTTCAGTGAAACTTCGAAGGTGGCTTCTTTATCGTTGTACTGGAGTACGAACGTTGCATTAACCTCTTCGCCTGCAGTGAAAGCATCGGGATGCTGACCTACGCCGATGACGAGAGCTTGCGCTTCAACATCCACGGAGAGGATGTTGTACCATGCATCGTCGCCAACTTCGCCTGTCCAACCGACAGGAGTGGCAGGATTCTTGGTCATCCAGAAACCACCTCTGCCTCCTTGGGTATAGTTGGATGAAAGGCCATCGGCGGTGTTGAGGAAGAAATAGTTCGTTGCCGTTTCCTCTTCGGATGTAATCCAAGTGTTTAATGCAGAAGTCAGTTCTGCAGCATCAACACCCATTGCCGTTGCAATTTCGGACATCGGGAAGGACTTTTCAATGACAGTATAGCCTACCGGCTCCTGCTCGAAAGCTGCGCTGAACTGCGCATTGGCATTCATGCTGCACAGGAAACATGCAACAAGCGCCAAGAGATGAGTAAAATACTTTTTCATAAGTTAAAAAAGTTAGTTAAAAATGAATAGATGGTCTATTTCTCTTTATTGGGTTCGTACCCATTCGGTTAATTTTACTGGTTGATGGTACAGCCTTCAAACTTCACGCAGTAGGGCCATTGCTCGTCGTTGATGTCGGTCTCGTCCCACGCATGACGGTGATAGGTCTTAGGTGTAGGCACGACGAGCAACGAGAGGCGTATGGTCTTGGCCGGAACCGTCCACGTGAGCGTACATTCATCGCTGGTGCTTACGGCCTCCGACACTACCGTGCTGCCGCCAGAAGCTCCATCCTGTACGACGGCCACAAAGGCTATGCGCCACTCTTTGTCGTCAGATTTGCCGGCGCTGTTATACTTCTTTACCACAGTGTAGTTGTTGAGGTTCTCCGTAGTCATGGGGTCGCCTTTGAAAGCCTTGCCCGGATCAGAATCCAACAGCGGGCTGCCGGGTTCCAGGCCCTTGAAATTAACGGTCACTTCAGCACCTTGGGTATAGCTTTTCAGCGGCACAAAATTCATTCCTGCCGTCTCGGGGCATCTGCCATAGGCTACCTGCCAGTAGTCATCGTCGTTCTTAATCAGCTGTGTCGAATAGCCACGTGCGCCGTAGTTCTTGGTGATGTACTTGTGTACGGCCTCAAACTCGTAGTTCTGCAGCTTGGTGCAATATTCAAAATAGTCGTCCCAGAACTTCTCCAAGTCGTTGTCGCAGAAGAGGCGGATGTAGGTCTCGATGGGGTCCTCAGGATATTTGCTCTCGCGCCAGAGCTGGCCAAAAGCTTTGTGACCATGCTTCTCCACGAGGTGGAACGGCCACCAGTAGGAGGCGTAGCGCATCCATTCGTGGTTCAGATGGCGGTGGTAGTTGTAGAGCCAGACGGCGACGTCATAGCCGAAGACCTGGTCGAGATAGTCCTGGAAGCCCTGCCATTGTGCACACTGCTCCCAGAAGGCGTTGCCGCCAGAGCCGTTGGCTCCGAAGCCATAGCGCCAGCCACGTTGGGTGTAAGCACCGACGAAGTTGTAGCGATGGTCGCAAGCTACCATATATTGGAACGTATGTCCTGTCTCGTGAGCTATGGTGTGGCCTACGGGGTGGCAAGTCTGAGGCGTCACCCAAAGGGCGCCTATCTTGTCGTCGTAGCCCGAGCCTACGGCTGTCCAGCCTTCGTCGTAGAGCAGATGGATAATCATCTTGTAGTTGTCGACCTGCGATTCGCCTTCAGTGACCATGCCGAGTTTGTTCACATTGGTATCGAAGAACTTTTCGGCCTTCTCCAAGAGATCGTCGACATCGACGCGCATGTTGGCGGGTAGCGAGGAGGAATTGGGGTTGTCGCCAAAGCGTTTGTCCCAATATACAATCCAGTGCTCACTCTCTTTAGAGTTCTTGAATGTCCAACGCGAATTGGGGTCGTAGTAGTCGTTGTTGTATTGGTTGTCGCTGGTGGTAGGCTTCCAGATGACGCGTTTGTCGGTGGGCTCTTCTAACGTGATGGCTAAACTGGAGTCGGCATCGATCGACATGCCCAGAACGCGTGAGTAGTTGTAGCGGAGGGTGCCTTGAGATGAATAGAAGAACATCTGCGTATTGCGGAAGAGGATGGAGTCAGTAGTGCTGATGTCGTAGCTCTTAGGCACGGTGTAGCGGTCGGCACCTTGCACCCAGATTTCTTGAGCTTGACCACGCAACGAAGCCAGCAGGGCTATAGCTATAAACAAAGTCTTTTTCATGGCTTGATGATCTTTTTACGGTTGATGATGTAAATGCCCTTGTGGAGTTGCGGATAAGCATTGGAGTCTGAAGCTATGCGGCGACCGCTCAAGTCGTAGATGGCGTCGTCGCCTGCTGTTTCGGGTTCCACGCCTATGCCCTGGATGGCATCGGCTATGTCAACGCCTTCGGGCAGCTCTTTGTAGATGCGCAGTTCCTTGAAGTCGGCACGGTTGTAGCTGTCGCCGTTGATGATGATGGTTTGGTCGCCTAACGTAAGTTTAGCGGTTTCTTTATTATCCTCGCTAAGGTGATAGGCTACTCGCTTGCCGCTTTTCATCGTGATGACCAGTTCGCGTGCGCTGGAGGACACGGGTATGAGTGCCGGAAGCATTGCCAATAATGCGACACGACGAAAAGTGTTTTTAAAGTTGTTGATTGTCATTTTATGTGTTTTTTATTATTCTATATATGTGTCAAGTCTGTTCGTTGAATCTCTCTAATGAGCTATTTTACGCTCCACTCAAAGATACCGGCAGACTTCTCGCTGTTGAGTTTCACCTCCAACTTCAGGGCTGTAGTCTCAACAGGTTCAAAATTCACGGTGCATGGCGCACCTTTCTGCACAGGATAGCCATCGGGATTTTTCACAGGTAGCCATTGGCCTTGGGCATCTTTGTAGTAAAGCTTCCATTCGTCTGGCACTTGGCATCCCTGCCAAGGTTGGTCGTCATACCAATAAACGGTGGAGGACTTGACCGTAGCGGCTTGCGGGAAGGTATATGAAACCCATTCTGTGGAACCTTGCTTGGGCCACCAATGGGTGTATGGCACTGAGCGGTCGTTGGCATCCCGTGGCACAAGTCGGTCGTTGAGGCTCGACAGCGCAGGCATACGTACAGAGGATTCTATCTTGCTTTCCGAAGCCAATGTGGCCGGTTTGGCTGGCGTCGTGGCGCTAAGGTCTTGAGCCATCCACACCTGCATCTTGCCACTGCCGCGATGGCACCAGGCGTAGTAGGGAATGAGTGTCAGGTGGACGTCCTGAGTTGTCAGGCGGCCGTTCTTGTCGAAGTTGAGCAGTTGGGCATCCGTGGTCAGTGTCTTCACCGATGTGCTTGCTATGGTTTTCTCTCCGAGCTGGAAGCGCGGCTCTTGATTGATGAGAGAACCGGCAATATCAAAGTTGTTGTCGGGGTGCTCAGCACAGTAGACGATCGGTCCTCGCTCGATGGATATCATGCCACGGTCGGCCTCTACATGATGGTTGGCCCGCACTGTGCGCGGCTCCATGTCGAAGTGGACCTCTATGCGGTCGCCGGATTTCCATTTGCGGTCGATTGTGCAATAGCCGTCGGCCGAGGGTGTGGCGTCAATTTTCGTACCATTGACCGTCACGGAGTATGCCAGACGCTGGCCGTCGGAATACTGGTACAGGTCGGAGGGCACCACGCTACCGCGCACCCACCCTGGGATTCGGATCTTCAAGGCAAAAGCTCCGGCGGTGTTCTTCTCTATCTTGAGTGCGATGTCGCCTTGCCAAGGGTATTCTGTCTGTTGCGAGATATTCACTTTCTTTCCGCCGACATTGAGCTCACTCTTGTTCGAAAGGAACAGGTTGACGTAGACATTCTTGTCCTTCACTGCGTAAACATAGCCAGGCAGGGAAGGAATGAAACGGCAGATGTTGCTCGGGCAGCAGGCGCAGCCAAACCAAGGTTGGCGTTGGTGTTGTCCCATTGAGGCCAGGGGGTTGGGATAGAAGAACCCGCCGCCATCGAGGGAGACGCCGCTGATGAGGCCGTTGTAGAGGGTGCGCTCCAGCACATCGTAGTATTTCGATTCGCCGTGGAGCAGGAACAGACGGTGGTTGACGTAAACGTTGCCGATGGCGGCGCACGTTTCGCAGTAGGCACTCATGTTGGGCAGCTGGTAGTTGCGGCCGAAAGCCTCGCCACTGCTGGTGGCTCCGATACCGCCTGTGATGTAGAGTTTCTTGGAGACGATGTTTTCCCAGATGGCGTCGATGGCCTTGATGTAGCTCTTGTCGCCTGTCAAGGCAGCCACATCAGCCATACCTGCATACATGTAAGCAGCCCTGACGGCATGGCCAACGGCTTCGTCCTGTTCGACTACAGGCTTATGTGCCTGCGAGTAGTCGTGCACGATGGTGGTCTTGCCGCGGTAGTCGAGAAGGAATTTTGCCTCGTCGAGGTATTTCTTTTCGCCTGTGACGAGGTAAAGTTTTGCCAATGCCATCTCGGCAATCTGATGACCCGGTACGACGCAAGCCTGACCAGGGTTAGGGCCTACCTCACGACAGACACAGTCGGCATATTTGATTGCTATGTCGAGGAAGTTACGTTTGCCTGTTGCCTGGTAGTGAGCGATAGCGCCCTCGATCATGTGCCCCAGGTTGTAGAGTTCGTGTGAGAGGTCTTCTTCCTTCACCCAACGGCGCTCGCCGGCCCACTCGTGCGGGTGTCCGGGGTTTTGTGTGCGAGAGGTGTAGAGATAACCGTCGGGCTCCTGCGCCGAAGCGATGATGGCTATGACGGAATCCAGATAGCTCTCCAACTTCTTGTCGGGATAGGTTTGTAGGAGATAGCTGGCGCCTTCGATGGTTTTGTAAGGGTCGGTATCATCAAACGAATAGCCGCTCACCTTGAAAACCTTTGACGGATCTTTCATGTGAGTAGCTGCATTCTCGAAATTCTTGTACCGTCCTGTTTCCTCGCATTTAGAGAAAGCGAGCGGGATGGTCACTTCGCGACTGGCTTTGAGCCGCTGTCCCCAGAATGAATCGGTGACTTTAACGCTCGTAAAGGGTACAGGATTGATGGGATAACCGGCAGAAGTCGGCTTGACGGACTTGGCTTGTAAGGGTGAAAGAGCTGTTAGCACAAAAGCTAAAGTCAGGAGAATACGCATAACAGGTAGGTTGATTAAAACGTTTTTATTTGGTGCAAAAATAACACTTATTATTAATCACCAAAAAAAAATGAGAAAAAAACATAGATTATCATCGTTTTTTCCTCATTTTTTTTGTTGCCGTAGGCCTTAGCCTTACCAAAGTAGCGACATTTTTATAAAGAACAAAGTTCTTTCAGGGGCTTCATCACGAAATCGCGTTCGTGCATCAACGGGTGTGGTATGACGAGGTCGGGTTCGTTGATTTGTTCATCGCCAAAGAGCAAGATGTCTATGTCGATGGTTCGGTCGGCATAACCATTGCAACCGGTTTTTTCTGTTCGTCCGAGGCTTCGTTCTATCCCTTGCGTAGTCGCAAGCAACTCTCTTGCCGTCAGGTCGGTTCGCATGTGGACTACCGCATTCAGGAAGGGATGATCGCTCTCGAAGCCCCACGGTTCTGTTTCAATGAACGACGATGCCGCAATAAGCGGCCCCACTTTGCCAATGAGCTCTTCTATGGCACTAAGCAGCAATGCGTGTCTGTCGCCGAGGTTGCTGCCCAAACTAAGGTAAATGTCGGTCATTTTGTTCCTTGAACTTGATTAATCGTTGATGATCAGCATGGCATCGCCGTATGTGCCGAAGCGATAGCGGCTGTCGCGCAAAGCCTCTTTGTAGCCCGTCATTACGAGGTCGTAGCCTCCGAAGGCACATTCGAGCATCAAAAGTGTAGAGTAGGGCAGGTTGAAGTTGGCCACCATGCAATCGGCCAGGCCAAAGTCATACGGCGGATAGATAAACTTATTGGTCCAACCATCGAACTCTTTCAGCTTGAAATCGGCACCCAAGGCAGTCTCTATGGCCCGTTGAACTGTAGTTCCTACGGCACACACTTTGTGTCCTTGTGCCTTGGCATTGTTTACCATTTCGCAGGCTTCAGCCCCCACGTGCATTTCTTCGCTTTCCATCTTGTGCTTGGAAAGGTCCTCGACATCAATGTCGCGGAAGTTGCCGAGCCCGCAGTGCAACGTGATGTAGGTCATGTCGATGCCCTTGATCTCCATGCGCTTAAGCAGGTGCTTTGAGAAATGCAGGCCCGACGCAGGCGCCGTCACGGCTCCTTCGTTTTTAGCGAAGACACATTGGAAATCGTCCATATCCTGTGGCTCGGCCTTTCGTGTGATCATCTGTCGTGGCAGGGGAGCCTCGCCAAGGGCATAGAGAGCTTCCTTGAATTCCTCGTGGGGACCGTCGTAGAGGAAGCGCAGTGTGCGTCCACGGCTGGTTGTGTTGTCGATGACTTCGGCCACCATCGACTCGTCTTCGCCGAAGTAGAGTTTGTTGCCGATGCGTATTTTACGGGCTGGCTCTACCAGGACGTCCCAAAGTCGCATGTTCTGGTTGAGCTCTCTCAAGAGGAATACCTCAATCTTGGCGCCTGTCTTCTCTTTGTTGCCTTCGAGACGGGCGGGGAACACTTTCGTGTCGTTGAACACGAAAACGTCGTGTTCGTCGAAGTACTCAAGAATATTGTAGAAATAGTCGCGGTGCTCGATAATACCGCTTTTCTTGTGCAGCACCATCAGGCGACAGTCGTCGCGGAAAGGCATGGGGTACTGGGCTATACGCTCTTGTGGGAGTTTGAATTTGAATTGTGAGAGCTTCATATTGTTATTGACGGATTGTTAATGATGAATGACGGATTACGAATGATGAATGACGAATGATGGGTGACGAGTTACGAATGATGAATGCCAAATGATGAAAGGTGAATTACGCTTTATGAAACTATGATTTGTCTATTTGTTGATTGAGCCAGTCGGGGAAGGCATCCATGCTTATGCAGTCGGCTACGCTGACGTCGCCTACACGTGTGCGGCGCAGTGCTGTCAGGTGGGCTCCGCTGCCGAGGGTTTTTCCGATATCGCGTGCCAGCGCCCTGATATATGTCCCTTTCGAGCAAACGACTCGGATGGTGATGGAGGGATATGCCGCCTGTTCGGCAGGCGATGTCGGGTCGGGTGATGTCAGGAAAGCTTTGTTGCGCATACCTGAGCGGGGAATGGTGGTCTGTGAGGAGGCGAGCATCTCAGCTTCATCTTGGCGTGGATGACAAGGAGTGGCTTCAGAGGAAGCTTGTAAATCGCTTCCTTCATCCAGCTTACATTCCAAGAGCTCTATCTCGTCGATAACCAACACCTTGGGCTTCAGCTCCACCTCTTTTTCCTTACGAGCAAGATCGTATGCCCGCTTGCCATCGACTTTTACCGCCGAGTAGGCCGGAGGCACTTGCTCAATGCGCCCAAGAAACGTTCGCAGTACCTTTTCCACCTGCTCGCGAGTGATGTGTTCGGCGGGGTAGTACGCATCAATCTCATGTTCGAGGTCGAAGCTGGGCGTGGTAGCTCCGAGGCGTAAGGTAGCCACATATTCCTTGGTGTGAGCCTGAAGCTCGTCGATGCGTTTGGTGGCGCGCCCTGTACATACAACCATCACGCCTGTGGCCAACGGGTCGAGGGTGCCGGCATGGCCCACCTTCAGCTTTTTCGTCCCTAAACGTTTGCATAGCAGCCAGCGCACTTTGTTCACTACATCAAACGAAGTCCATCGGTAAGGCTTGTCGATGTAAAGGATGCGGCCGGCCACCCACTCCTCGGCGGCAGTCTGCGTGAGTACGTTGTTACCCATTGTCGGGTTGTTTCCTTCTGTCGTCATAAGTTGGATGTGTAATGCTAATGATGATGTTTGCCGCATTTCTCGCGGCTGGTGGTAAGGCTCTTTGTGCTGGGTCTATAAGCTGAATACTATCAGCAGGGCGCCAACGATGGCGCAGTAGATGCCGAAATAGATGAGTTTGCCCCGCTTGACGATATCGATCATCCATCGGCAGGCGACGCATCCGCTGACGAACGCTGTCAGGAAGCCTACGGCCAAAGGCACAATGCCTATGCCTGCCGTGGCAGCTTCAGTCTCGCCGCCTATGGCTTTCAGTATGTCCAGGAGCGCTTCGCCAAGGATGGGCGGAATCACCATGAGGAAGCTGAACTGTGCCATCGACTCCTTCCTATTGCCCAACAGGAGGCCTGTGGCAATCGTACTTCCCGAGCGAGAGACGCCGGGCAGCACGGCTACGGCTTGTGCCAGACCAATCACGAAGGCGTCGGCAAGAGAGACGTGTGCCTTGTGCCGAGGCTTGGCATAGTAGCTGAAGATGAGCAAAGCCGCAGTGGCCAGCAGGCAGCATCCTACGACCAATAAGCCAGAGCCGAAGATTTCCTCAACATAGTCCTTGAAGAATACGCCGACGATGCCTACAGGTATCATCGAGACGAGGATAGCCAGCGCATAGCGTTGCTGGTTGTTGAGTGTGCCGTCCCAAGTGAACAGCCCTTTGAATATCCATACAATCTCTCGCCAGAGGATGACGATGGTAGAGAGCACCGTGGCCACGTGCACGGCGATGGTGAAGGTGAGGTTCTTCTCGCCGTCAATGCCGAACAGGTTGGCGGCAATGGCCAGGTGTCCGCTTGACGACACAGGGAGATATTCTGTGAGCCCTTGAACCAGGCCCATGAAAAGTGCTTCTAATGTATTCATGGTTACTCTTCCTTTTTATCCTTCGGCTTGAATAAGATGGCTATCACCATGAAGGCAAAGCCTATGAAACATACGGCCGGAGCCACCTTGATGCGCATGGCAGAGAAAATGTCCGGATTGAAAGTGTTCTCGTTGGAACCCGCCCCACCCATAAGGATGAAGCCCAGGACTACGACTGCCATACCTATAGCCAGCAGGATAAAGTTTATGCGGCTAAAGGCAAAATTCTTCTTGTTTTCCATATCTTTAGTTGTTTAAATTCCACACTCTTTTACTCATACATTTCGCTCTCCTTCATTCTGAGGAAGTGGCCTACGCTGAGCCACGTGCATACGAAGGTCAGCAGGAGGCTGGCTATGAGCACCGAGGCCACCATGGCCACAACTGTCTGGCGTGTGATGATGGTGGCGATGTAAGCGTCTTGAGCCACGGCCCACTGTACGGCAGCGAGCAGCAAGGCTATGGCTATGAAGGCTGCCACGAGGCCAATGCCGAGGCTCCGTTTGATGAAGGGCCAGCGTATGAAGGCCCACGAGGCACCCACGAGGCGCATCGTATGTATCGTTTGGCGGCGGGCATATACGCTCAGGCGCACGGTGTTGTTGATGAGTACTACAGAGATGATCATCAGCAGCACGGCAAGGACCGAAAGCACGAGTGTTGCCTTGCGCAGCGTCTGGTTGAGGCTGTCGACGATGTCGCGTTGGTAGACCACATCGGCCACCTGCCACAGGCTTTTCAATTTCTTTGTAACATTAATCAAGCTGTCGGTGCAGGCATAGTCTGCCGTTACGTTCATCTCGATGCTGGCCGTGTAGGGGTTGTCGCCGCCGAGGAACTCTGAGGGGTCGGTGCCCATGCGTGCGCTCTCTTCCTTGAGGGCCTGCTCGGCAGTAATGAGCGTGGTGGCCCGGGCAAAAGGTTGGGCATTCAGACGCTGCTGGAATTTCACGGCTTCAGCAGGCTCCAGGTCGTCGTCGAGCAGCAAGGTCACCGTGAAGTTCTCCTTCACGTCATTTGAGAGCTGGCGTGCCGAGAGCCCGAACAGCACTACAAGGCCGAGCAGCAGCAACACCAGCGTCGTGCTGATGCACGATGTCAGCCACTGCATCCGTCCGAAAATCTTGTGACGTTTCTTCTTCATGATTGATGAATTCTCTGAAATATTCTGAATCTATTATTTATCCCTGTCTCATTTTTTCTCCTTTCCCAAGAGCGTTGCCGAGCTGCTGGAAGTTATCTCTACCTGTACGAGGTCGCCGATGTGATGGTTGCCGCGGTCGAAGACGACGACGCGGTTCTGCTCGGTGCGCCCGAAGAGTTGGTCGCGCGAGCGTTTGCTGTAGCCTTCTACGAGCACCTCCACCGTCTTGCCCACCTGGGCGGCATTGCGCTGGGCCGACATCTCGTTCTGCAGGGCGATGAGCTCGTTGAGGCGTCGGAGCTTCACCTCTTCGGCGATGTCGTCGGGGAAATGCTTGGAGGCGTAGGTGCCCGGGCGCTCGCTGTACTTGAACATGAAAGCCGAATCGTAGCCTACTTGGCGCATGAGGGAGAGCGAGAGCTGGTGGTCTTCTTCGGTCTCGCCGCAGTAGCCCACGAAGATGTCCGTGGAGAGTCCGCAATCAGGGACGATGCGGCGTATGGCTTCGACGCGCTCGAGATACCATTCGCGCGTGTACTTTCTATTCATACGCGCGAGCACGGCATCCGATCCGCTCTGTACCGGCAGGTGGATGTGGCGGCACACGTTAGGCTCTTCGGCTATCACGCGAAGGGTCTCGTCGCTCATGTCCTTGGGATGACTGGTTGTGAAACGGACGCGCATCTCAGGCACCGCGCGGGCAACCTTGCGCAGCAGGTCGGGGAACTCAATTGTGAATTGTGAATTGTTAATTTTATATGAGTTCACGTTCTGCCCCAGCAGGGTCACCTCCTTGAAGCCACGGTCGCGCAGGTCGCACACCTCGCGCAGGATGCTCTCAACGTCTCGGCTGCGCTCGCGTCCACGGGTATAGGGCACGATGCAGTAGTGGCAGAAGTTGTTGCATCCGCGCATGATGCTCACGAAACCACCTATGTTACCTCGGTGAAGGCGTTGCGGCACGACGTCGCGGTAGGTTTCCGTGGTCGACAGTTCTACGTTGAGGGCTTTGAAGCCCAGCTCGGCCTGTGCCGTGAGGTCGGGCAGCGACATGTAGGCATCGGGGCCGCATACGAGGTCGGCTCCGTGCTTGTCGAGCAGCTCTTTCTGCACGCGCTCTGCCATGCAGCCGAGCACGCCTATGACCAGTTGCGGGCGCTTACGTTTCTGGCTGCGCAGGAACTCGAGGCGTGAAAGTATCTTCTGCTCGGCATTGTCGCGCACCGAGCAGGTGTTGAGGAATACGGCATCGGCCTCGTCCATGGCTTCGGTCATTTCGTAGCCGGCCATCTGCATGATGGAGGCTACGACCTCCGAATCAGCCACGTTCATCTGGCAACCGTAGGTCTCTATGAGGAGTTTTTTCATTGATTCAGCTTGTGAAGTTTTGATGTTCCAGGGTAGTAGGGTAGCTCTCCTTCGGAGGTATCGCCGGGCGCTCGTGAGGGAGACGTAAATGCGTTGTTCGCATTTTCGGCTGCAAAGATACAACCTCAAAAAGCCGATGTCAAGTAAAAAAACGAAAATCTTTCAAAAAACTCTCATCTTTAATCTCTAATCTCTAATCTTTTCCGTACCTTTGCGCCCGCAAATCGTCAACCGCGAAACCGTAAAATCATAAAAAAAGACAATAACTCTATGAATTTCGTTGAAGAACTCACTTGGCGCGGCATGATTCACCAAATGATGCCGGGCACCGAAGAACTGCTCCAGAAAGAACAAGTAACAGCCTACGTAGGCATAGACCCCACGGCCGACAGTCTGCACATCGGACATCTTTGCGGCGTGATGATGCTGCGTCATCTGCAACGCTGCGGCCACAAGCCTATCGCACTGCTGGGCGGGGCAACCGGCATGATCGGCGACCCCTCGGGAAAGAGCCAGGAACGCAACCTGCTCGACGAGGCAACGTTGCGCCATAACGTGGCCTGCATACGCGAGCAGCTCTCGCGCTTCCTCGACTTCGACAGCGATGCCCCCAATGCGGCTGAACTGGTCAACAACTACGACTGGATGAAGAACTTCACCTTCCTCGACTTTGCCCGCGACATCGGCAAGTGCATCACCGTCAACTATATGATGGCCAAGGACAGCGTGAAGCGTCGCCTCAATGGCGAGTTCCAGGAAGGCATGTCGTTCACCGAGTTCACCTATCAGCTCCTTCAGGGCTACGATTTCCTCCATCTCTACCAGACGAAGGGCTGCAAGCTGCAGATGGGCGGCTCAGACCAGTGGGGCAACATCACCACCGGCACCGAACTCATCCGCCGCAAGCTGGGCGCTGAGAACGAGGCTTTCGCCCTCACCTGCCCCCTCATCACCAAGGCCGATGGCAAGAAGTTCGGCAAGACGGAGCAGGGCAACGTGTGGCTCGACCGTCGTCGCACCAGCCCCTACGTCTTCTACCAGTTCTGGCTCAATGTGGGCGACGAAGAGGCCGAACGCTACATCAAGATATTCACCTCGCTCGACAAGGAGACCATCGACGCCCTCATCGAAGAGCATCGTCAGGACCCCGGCCGTCGCGTGTTGCAGAAGCGCCTGGCCGAAGAGGTGACCATCCTTGTCCATGGTCGCGAGGATTATGAGATGGCCCTTGAGGCGTCGAACATTCTCTTTGGCAAGGCTACGAAGGACAGCCTGGTGAAACTCGACGAGCAGACGCTGCTCGACGTCTTCGCCGGCGTACCGCAGTATCGCATCAGCCGCAGCCTGCTCGAGGGCGAAGGCATCAAAGCCGTAGAGCTCATGGCCACCGAGACGCAGTGCTTCCCCTCGAAGGGCGAGATGCGCAAGATGGCACAGGGCGGCGGCGTGAGCCTCAACAAGGAGAAGCTCGCTGCCTTCGACCAGCCTGTGACCACTGCCGACCTTATCGACGGCCGCTACCTGCTCGTGCAGAAGGGCAAGAAGAACTACTTCCTGCTGATTGCCGAGTAGCGCGTCGCTTGCGGTTTTCACTGGACACTGCCGCATATTCAACTACGGGTTGTACGTACACTACGGTCTCTTACGGCTTACCACCGGTAATCGCTCAAGGACTGTACAATCGTGCAACCCGTAGTTTTTATTTTGTCAATCCCTTTGTGTTTTTATATATTCAACTACGTATAATACTGATTTTACGGTTCCCATTGCAGGTGGTTAGCAAAGGACATCAGAGAAACAGTGCCGTATAATCCGATGAAATTGATGCTGCCATAGGATGTGATCACTCGCACAATTCGTGCCCTTCGTGGTTCTCTTTTAAGTGTATCGTACAATTCTCTTAGGCGTGTTGGGCAATTCTCTTAGGCGCATCGTACAAATCTCTTAGGCGTGTTGGGCGATTCTCTTAGGCGCATCGTACAATTCTCTTAGGCGCATCGGGCAATTCTGTTAAGCGCATTTTTTCGATGCCTAAATCAATATTTTGTGCACGTCCGAAAAAAATATTGGGAAAAAGTGTTGTAGATAAGAAATTTTGCTTACCTTTGCCGCGCTTTTAAAAATAAAAGCCTTTGGATTGGGATATGGTGTAATGGTAACACAACAGGTTTTGGTTCTGTTTTTCCTGGTTCGAATCCGGGTATCCCAACCACGAGTTGTTCGCTCGAAAGCTGCATCGCATGTCTTGCGATGCAGCTTTTTTTGTTTCTCTTTGCAGCAGCTTTAATCGATTTTCATACGTCCATCCTGGTTGGCGCCCAAAGCCGGAATCGTGTCCGGAGGTGTCGTTCTGGCCAAAAATCCGCAAGCTTTAGTTGAAATATATGTTAACAGCTGCTGACGCACCAGCGTTTCATTGATGTTGCTTGCGGGCCAATTTTCCGCTTTATGGATGATAAAACTTCACAGAAATGACCATTTGCGGAATCTTGTCTTATCATTTCGTCAAATTCTCTTATCATTTCGTTTAATTTCCCTTGTCGTTAACATTTGTTAACAATGATATATTCAGCTCCATTCTTTAAATTGCTACATTTGTAATGCTTTTTAGATTATATAAGTCTATACAATCAACATATTACAATCAACATATTCATTAATCCAAAAACCTTAATAGTTATGAAAAAGTTATTTACTCATCTCATGTTGCTCATAGCCCTCCTGCTGTGCAGCTCATCGTCGTGGGCACAGCTGAAGATTTGCGGACACTCCGTAGACCTGAATGCCACCTCGACACAGACCATCACCGGTTCGGGCATCTCCGGCACGGTGACCTACAATGCATCCCGCAAGGAGCTGACACTCGAGAATGCCACCCTCACCAGCAGTGGCAACAATGACGGTATCTATAATCAGAGTGTCGACGGCCTGTCTATCAAGTTCATAGGCACGGTGACCATCAACGTCAATTCCACTGGCAACAATGTCGCAGCCCTCTACACCGACAAGAATCTTACACTCACCTCTCCCGGCGGTGCAGCACCCCCTGTGATTACACTGAGGAATACTGGTGCCGGCCCTGCCTTCAAGGTGCGTGGTGCCACCGTCACAGCTTGGGGCGATAATATAACAGCTACCGCAGCCAATAACAATGCCGTAGTCGGTGAGGTATTTAATAGTGGTACTAAGCCTCAACTCAACCTCCATTTTTCCCGTCTGTCGGCAACTGGCGCTTCAGACTTTAAGGCTGTGACCGGTTTCACGGGTGGTCTGTCACTGTATATATCTGTTCATTCTGGCGGCACGTCGTTCGACAGTGCCTCCGGCGCCATCGTCAATTCCAGCAACAGCGCCGTGCAGGAAGCCGTCATCCTCCCTGCCCTCACCCTCGGTAAGTTATATATCGGCGCGTCCGGCGAAAGAACGATAAACAAGTCATCGACAGGTGCCTCCACGGCTTCAGGTATATTCGAGTACAGCTCCAGCTCGAAGAAGCTGACGCTGACCGACCTGAACGTCGACGGCGCCGGACTCGTCAGCCGTATCCCCGGCCTGAAGATCGACTTCAAGGGCGGTGGCAAGCTGATTAACTCCGGCATTGCCATGGACCTGTATGGCGACACCGAGCTGACCAGCGACGGCACGGTGACAATCAAAGGAGAGACCTCTTCGGCCATCTACTTCAACGGCGACTACCACCTGACCGTCTATATGCCGGAGCTGGTAGCTGAGTCAGGCGGCGGCGACGGCATCAACGCCAGCGGCTTTCCCAATAGCAAGCTGACGCTCAAGGAGTACAACAGCTCGTCCGTCTATAAGTTCCTCGGCACCCGATCCAACCTCCGCGTGGGCAGCATCGAACTCAGCAGCATGGAAGTATGGTCTCCGGATACCTACTTCAACCCGACTGACAAGACCGTGTATCATCACGGAGTTGAGGCTAAGGGTACCGACCAGGGCAACGATGCCACATGGTTCCGTAGCATCAATTACAGTGGCTTCACGTTCTATGAGCTCTACGTCGCCGGCACACGTGTCAGCAACCGTAATAGTTCAAGTATCGTCAACCCCAGCATCAAATCTGGTAAAGTCACGTACGACAACAGTTCGAAGACGCTGACGTTCGACGGCGTGAAGATGGAGGTGGCCAGCGCCGAAGACCAGGGCGTGCGCAGCTACATCCCGGATCTCAACATCGTCCTCAAGGGCACGAACGAGATGACGACGAACGCCACCCTGTTCAGCCTCAGCAAGGCCACCACCTTCAGCGGCAACGGTAACCTGGAGGCCACGTCGAAGGAGAAGCACGGCATCTCGACCGCGGCTGGTACTAACGTGACCATCGCCACCACCAACTACTTCATCGTCCACGCCAAAGGCTACGGCTACTGGGGCGGCGGCGGCACGGGCGAGAAGCTGACGCTGAAGAAGACGGCCAGCGATGTCTACGGCTACGCCTTCGACGGCACGGAAGGCGTTCTCATCAATGTCCCCGAGCTCGTGCTCGACGGCATGGCCTTCTCCAACTCCGCTCAGCCCGGTCTCTATGGATGCTACTTCGAGGGCAAAGAGATCAAGCAGAATGGCGGCAATCGCGCCAAGGGCTATGTCGCCTTCAAGTCCATCAAGGAACGCACTGGCATCTACGTCGCAGGACAGGAGATTGTATGCGTCAACCACGCCAGCTATCCCATCTACGTCGGCAGCCCCTATATCAAGAGCGGCACGCAGAGCGTAGCCTACAAACCCGAAACGAAGACACTGACGCTGAATAACGCCAATATCGACTACACGGCGGCATCTTCCACCAACGATGGTATCATCCTGACGAAGGCAAACACAGAGCTGACCATCACCGCCAATGGCAATAACTCCCTCAGCAGCACTACGGCTTTCGGCGGCCTGTGGCTCAACGAAAGCAATGTCACCATCAACGGCAACGGCACACTCAGCCTCGCCGGCAGAACTGATGACCTCTATGGATTGAACTCGACTAAGCTCAATGTTGAGGGCGACGTGACGGTCGAAGCCTTGAAACATGGTATCGGCTCAAACAACTATATGGGTGAAATGATCGTCGGAGGCAATGCGGTCATCAAGGCAAAGCAAATCAGCTATCTCGACGCCCTGACGCTCAATGACGGACAGACCATCGTGGAACCCGCAGGCGCTACTTTTGCCAATAAACGAGTCGAAGTCGGCGGTTCCTTAGCTGAGAACGTCGTCATCATGAAGGTGGAGAGCTATGACCTGGCAGTCTGCGACGTGGCTGTGAACAGCTACAATGCCTCCGATATCCTCGGCGACGGCAAGTTCGTCTACGACCCCTCCACGAAGACGCTCACCATCGACAACGCCACCATCAACGACACTTCCATCAAGGATGTGGTCAAGAACGACGGCATCGACGGCCTGAACGTGCGCTTCGTAGGCGACAACAGCTTCAAGGTGGATGAAAACATCTTTGAGCTGTCCAAGTCCACCAACATCACCGGAACGGGCACCATTACGGGTGAACTGGCAGCCAGCGATGGCTATGGCATCTGGTTCAAGGACGATTTGGATATCGTCCTCGATGGCGCCACCTTCAGCTTCAAGGGTGAGAAAGCCGTATCCGGCTACAGTACTAAAGAGGTCACCCTGACCGTGAATAGCGGCAAGCTGATCTTTGAGCCCACGAGCACCCAGTGTGGTATCTGGGGACTGGCAGCCCTCAACCTCGGCGAAGGCATGATGATTACACAGCCCGAGGGTGGCACCTACAGCACCACGCTGAAAGCCATCACCGAGGACGGCATCAATGAGTATGTGGGTCCCATCGTCATCGAAGGTGCAACAGCTTACGACCTCGCCATCGCCGGCAAGACCGTCAATAGCACCAACTACAACGACATCCTCGGCAACGGTGTCTTCAGCTACGACAATGCCACTAAGACGCTCACCATCAACGGTGACTACACCTACACGGACGGTAACCGCGTCGTCGAGAGCTATGTCGACGGCCTCACCATCAACGTGGCTGGCAACAGCACCATCGTCAGTTCCAGCAACAACTCGATAATTTATCTCTGCAATAACTCCACCATCACAGGCGGTAAGCTGACCCTGATGTGTACCCATCCTAATAACGACGGCTTAGGCATCTACGTCGACGCCAGTTCCGGTGAAGTGTTGACCATCAAGGATGCCACCATCGATATCACCGGCAGCGGCTTCGAGTGGGGCATCACCGGCAGCAACCACGTAGCGCTCGTCATCGACAACTCTGACGTGACGGCTACTGCACACAACTCTGGCGTCATCGCCGACTGGGGCGGCATCACGCTGAACGGCTGCTACGTCGACACGCCGCGTCCGTCCATCATCCTGTCCACAGGTATCTGCGACGGTGGCGGCAACTGGGTTGGCAGCACTGAAGAAGCTTCTGTCGTCATCAAGGCCGGCACGGATGCCATCAACGGCATCAACGCCACAGAGACCGCTCCCGCTGACGTCTACGACGTCGCCGGTCGTCGTCTCGACAATGTAAGCCACGGCATCAACATCGTCCGTACCGCTGACGGTAAGGTTCGCAAGGTGCTCAAGAAGTAATCAGAGAGTCTGGCTCAACTGAAACAAAACTATAAGTATCGTGGGATGGTGTCCTGTAGGGCACCATCTCTCGTTCTTCCATATCCTGCCCAAGGATAAGCTCGACATTGAGCCTATAAGGCTATCGCAAAAGGGTAAAATGAGGGTAAAAAATACACTGTAAAGCTCTTGTTATTGTTTGTTTATCAATAAAAAAGTACAATAAACACACCGCATGTTTCAAGAGAAGTGCTATCTTTGTATTGTGATTCATAAAACATACCTTCAGCAATGCTTTATTTTGTGGCGTAACGCCCGACGAGACAAGCTATACATTTATTAACTCTTAAACAATAACGCTATTATGAAAAAACTGTTCACGTTCATTGCATTGCTCGCAACCCTGTTGCCGAGCATCACGCTCCGGGCCGAGAACTACGGTTTATCCGTGGCTGGCGTTTCGGTGACCGATGCCAACAAGGACAACATCACCGGTTCGGGCATCAGCGGCAAGATCACCTACAAACCCACCTCCAAACAGCTGATTCTTGCTGACGGCACATCAATCAATACGTCTGTTGACGGTATCAGCAACCGCGAAGTGGATGGCCTCTCCATCATTTTCGAGGGCGATGTGACCATCACGACGAACTGCACAAATGAGACTGCTGCCGGCATCATCTGCTGGAAGAACACCAGCCTCTCCAAATGGTCTGGCACCAAAGCCCACTTCATCAAGATTGAGAACACGGGTGCAGGCGGTGCCATTCACTCTTATCAGGGCGCCAGAATCCGTAGCTACGGGCTATGGATCGATGCCCGTTCATCCAACAACCATGCCATCAGGGACCTCTCTCCCGGTACAGGCTCATTTGAAGTCATATACTCCCGTATCTTCGCTAAGGGCGGCTCTGGTAAGGTGGCCTATTCAGGCTTTACGAAGACCGACGGCATTCGATTCGATGCATCCGCACTGGAGGTTGCCAGCTACAAGTTCGATGCCGGCCAGGGCGGTGTGGTGAACAGCAGCGGCTCCTTAGTCAATAGCTGCTGGATAGAGCCCACCATGATGTTAGGTAGGTTGTATATCGGTTCTTCCAGCGAGATAACGCTTTCGAGTGCTAAAACCAATGCAACATCTGCATCGGGAAAGCTACAATGGAACAGTAGCACTAAGACCCTCACGTTGAACGATGTCAATGTCGAAGGCTCCTTCTTCGTCATACGTGAACCGGGTATCACCATCAAGGTTAATGGCGATTGCGCCTTCTCTACCCGTGCAAGTACCTCCGACAACGGCATGAGTCTGTATGCAGACGCCACCATCGAGGGCGAAGGCACGCTCAAGCTGACCTCTGCAGCCGCATCGGGTCTTTCCTGCTACTCTAATGCCAACGTCACCCTGAAGCTGAAGGAACTGCAGGCCCTGGGCAAGACCTACGGCGTACAAGCGGGCGGCACGTTGACACTTCAAGCGTACAGCGACGCCACGCAATATAAGTTCGCAGGCGAGACAAGTAATGTTAAGGTAAGCAACCTCGTCATGGAAGATGTAGACATCTCTATTTCCAACACCTATTGGAAGGCAGTCGATGGTTTTGTCTACTATAATGGGAGCATCGATAAAAGCACAACCATTGTCAACGGCACATGGTTCAAATCGAAAAGCAAGATTGCATACCTTTCCCTCTGGATTGGCGGAGAGCAGATGAGGGCTAATAATACGCAATATTTCTATCCCCGTGCCCTCAAGTCCGGTTCTGCAAAATACGACACCTCATCCAAGACGCTGACGCTCGACGGCGCAACGATCAATGCCACGGGCGACGATTACGGTATCTACCACACCATCGACGGCCTGACCATCACCACGACCGGCACGAACAGCATCACCGCCGCCGACATCGCCATAAGGCTGGGCGCCAACACGACCATCAAGGGTTCGGGCGACCTCACCGTCAAGTCCACTGAAGAGCACGCCATCGATATGCGCAACAACAGCGGTCTGACGCTGCAGCGCAGCGGCGGCACGATGACCGTGGAGGCCAAGAAGTATGGCTACTACGGCTACAAGGAGACCAACCTCGCCATCAACAAGGACGGTGCCAACGGCGCCCTCTACAAGTTCCTCGGCGAGGAAGGCAACATCTACAACACGGGCCTCGCCATGGGCGACGGCGTCAACGTACAATCCAAGTGGACATGGTACAATGCCGACGACGGCGCCTTCTATCTCCATGATGATCTTGCCAAGGGTACCGACCACGCGAGCGGCGCCACCTGGATCCGCGGCGACGTGACGTGGACCGAATATCCCATCACCATCGCGGGCACCAAGCTCTACGGCGCTGTCGTCGACGGCGACCTCAAGGGTAATGCCGGCGGCTTCTGCAACAAGTACTACACGGGCTCCGACATCAGCTATGCCCCCGACACGAAGACGCTTAACCTCACCGACGTCAACTTGACCTACGATGATGAAAAAGCCATCAGGTTTGAAGCGAGCAGCGACGTGACCGTCAACGTCAGCGGCAACAACACCATCACCGGTACCGGATTTTACGGAATACAGATCAGGGACTATGCCAAGGTGGCCTTCACCGGCTCCGGCACCATCAACATCACCGGCGCCCGGATCGGTCTGGGCTTATGGGGCACGAACAGCGTCACGACTGTCAAGGGCGATGTCACGCTGACGGCCACCGGAGCAACGCTCGGCATCGGCGGTGAGAACAGCGGCACCAGGAACGGCTCGCTCGTCGTCAGCGAGAATGCCGTCGTTAAGGCCAATAAGATCAACAAGATTTATGCCCTCACGCTCAATGACGACCATGCCATCGTAGCTCCTGCCGGCGCCACTTACAAGAGCGAAGGCATCTACGTCGGCGAAGACGTGGCTGAAGACGTCGTCATCGACAAGGTCGTGAAGTACGATCTCAGGGTCAATGATATTCAGGTCACCAGCGTCAATGCCGCCGACATCCTCGGCGACGGTCAGTTCAGCTACGATGCTGCCAGCCAGACGCTCACCATGACGGATGTCACCTTCAACTACACTGAGTCTGGCGGTGCGCTCATCAACAACACAGGCGTTGACGGCTTGACCATCAACGTCGTGGGCGACAACAATATCACCCTGCGCAGCGGTGCACAGCTCGTTTACACCAATGTCGCCACGACGCTGAAGGGAACGGGCTCGCTGACCGCCAACGAGGGCTTCTACATCGTGTCGACGACGGCCAAGAGTGCTAAGCTGACCATCGACGGTCCCACCGTGACGCTCAACACGGGTAGCCAACGAAGCATCTTCGGCTGGAACGAAGCTCCCGACGCCTTCGCGATACTCAGTGGTAAGCTGACGGTGAACACCTCGGCGATGCCCATCCATTCCATTGAGAGCTTCGAGCTCGGCGCTGGTATGTACATCACGACGCCCGAGGGCGGCCAGTACAACGCTTCGCTTGGTGGTATCTCAGTCAACGGCAGCTCGCTCTATTCCGGCAACCTCGTCATCGAAGGTGCAACAGCTTACGACCTCACCATCGCCGGCACGACTGTCACCAGCGTCAACCACAACGACATCCTCGGCAACGGCATATTCAGCTACGACGATGCCACGAAGACGCTCACCATCAACGGCGACTACAGCTTTGACGACTGGGTTGTAGCAAGCCAAATCGACGGCCTCACGATCAACGTTGCCGGTCCCTCCACGCTCACGCAGACCTCCAATGGCCACACCATCATACGTCTGTTTGCCAACGCGACGATTACTGGCGGCAAGCTCACGTTGACCAGCACTACCGAAGGAAAGAATGCCAATGGCATTTACATCAGCAAAGGTGACCTCCTCATCAAGGATGCCGACATCGACATCATCGGCGACTTCCACTATGGCATTACGGGCGAATTCATTTGCATGCTCACCGTTGACAATTCCAACATCACGGCTACGGCTCACGAATACGGTGCCTGCGTCGATTGGGGCGGCATCACGTTGACCAACTGCTACGTCGAGACTCCTCGTCCGTCGCAGATCCTCTCCAACGGTATCGCCGACGGCGAAGGGAACATCGTCGGTTCGGGCGAAGCTTCCGAGACCGTAGTCATCAAGGCTGGCGTGGATGCTATCGAAGGCATCGACGCTGCTGAGGCAGCTCCCGCTGACGTCTACGACGTCGCCGGTCGTCGTCTCGACAATGTAAGCCGCGGCATCAACATCGTCCGTACCGCTGACGGTAAGGTTCGCAAGGTGCTCAAGAAGTAATCCTCTGGATTCACACACTTCGATGTGTGTGGAACGAAAAAAGGGATGTGCCATTTCATTTCACATGGCACATCCCTTTTCTGTTTGACTAAAGGTCTATGTTTTTTTCTGTTTTAACGTGAGTTCGGTATAAGGAATATGGCAGACGAGTAGATGATGGTGCTGCGCAAAACTCACCCGCTGACAGTTGCTCTGCAAGCTTT
>OCVV011307036.1_pt1 | contig 36501 bp, 23 predicted proteins | sample 1539721 | NCBI WGS metagenome assembly OCVV01 (sample SAMN02144230, study PRJEB22623) | gut metagenome | biome: sheep rumen | host: Ovis aries | place: New Zealand | reverse complement strand
GAAGAAACCAATTCTACTATTGAAACTACTCAAAATGAAGTTACCACAACTATTCCTGATAGTAGTAATAGTACAGTTATTTCATCTATAACTACAGAAGAAATCACTACTACAACTAAAGAAATAACTATTCCTTTAGAATCAAGCACTTCTTTAGATTCAGAATTTAATCCAACTAGCGATTCTGAATTAATAAAAAGTTATTATAGCGATTTTGATTTTGATGAATTCTTATCATGTTCTATAGATGAAAGAAAAGCCTATATTAAAGATTATATCTATGTAGTATTAAAAGGACAAAGCTATGATAGCGCTAAAATATATTTTTATAAAACAGATGAAAACCCTGAAACTGGAAATATTCAATTGTTTTACACTCATTTAGAAAGAACTGCGGATTCAAATAATAGAGTTTCATTTGGAAGTTCAAATGGAACAATCAATAGAGAACACGTATGGCCACAATCTTTAGGAGATTCTAAAGGTGAACAAGGTGGATTTGACCTACATCATATTAGACCTACTTTATATGAAACAAATAACGCTAGAGGAAATAAAGTCTACGGCAATGTAGAACATAATTCTTCTACTGTACAAAAATACAATAATGAGACATACGCATATATGACTAAAAGTGTATTTGAACCAGTAGATGATGTTAAGGGAGATGTCGCAAGAATCGTATTCTATTATTCTATTTGTTACGGATATGATTTAAAGATTATCGTATCAGATGATACTTTTAAAGAAATATTAGAATGGAATAAGATTGATCCAGTAAGCGATGTTGAAATAAATAGAAATAACGCTGTATATGATATTCAAGGAAATAGAAATATATTCATAGATTATCCTAATCTTGCGGACTATATTTGGGGATAAAAATAATTGATTAAATTTTACAAATTTATAGTAGAATAGTGCTTGGTGTAAGAGGTATCAAAATGAAAATTAATGAAAGAATTAAAATGCTTGTAGGAACTGCACTTCTTACCGCAATAGTAGTAGTTCTACAATTTCTATCAGGTTATATTAAATTTGGACCATTCTCAATCACTCTAGCTCTAATTCCTATTGCGATTGGCGCAATATTGTATGGTCCACTATCTGGAATGTGGTTAGGAATGACTCTAGGCGCTGTAATCCTTTTTACAGGTGGAGGAGAACCATTCTTTAGTTTTAAACCATTTATCACTATCGTTTTATGTTTAGCTAAAACAGGAATCGCAGGTTTAGTTTCAGGATTTGTTTATAGAATAATCGCTAGAAAACACGTTAATTTAGGAATAATCGTTGCGGCGCTAGTGGTGCCGATAATAAATACTGGATTATTTCTATCTATCGCACTAACAGTTTTTAATTCAATGGTTTCTAGTTGGGCACCTGAAGGTGAAAGTGTATACGTTTACGCTATAACATCTTTGGTTGGATTAAACTTCGTTATTGAGTTCGCTGTTTCAATACTATTATCTTCTACAATAGTATATATAATTAACGTAATTAAGAATACAAATCATAATCATAGTGGTAAAATAAGCATAGTGGATAACGAAGAATAAAATTAGGAGGCATTGAAGCCTCCTCTTTTTATATCTTTTTCTTCTTTTTCTTTCCTATTATTAAATACGCAGTTAAAGAACCAGCTAGTAACACTATCACTATAGACATAATTATATAAATTCTTGTTTTTGATTCTTTTGTCACAAAGACTTCAGGGACAGTAAACCTTATTTCTTCTATAACCACATCATCAGCGCATAAATCTAAGATATAACTTCCTGGTTCTTTTAAAACGTATCCACTAGATACTATTGTACCATTAAGTTTAGCGACGCCTGAAAATTCTAATTGGTCACCAATAGATAAAGTTCCACCATTTTCTATTTCTGTATATAGTTCAGGTGATATTATAAAGTTCGTTTCATTAGCATATCCATTTAATCCTGTCACTTTAATAGTGTATTTACCTGGTTTTGAAACTGTACCATTTAGATATGCTGGTTCATTATTAATAGTTACATTTCCTCCTGTAACTTTATATTCAACATAATCTTTATATGCGTTTCCAATAGATTGACCAGTTAAAGATACGCTCGCTGTAATAGTGACGCTTATTTTATCATGTTTACCATCATCTAGTTCATATATACCAGGTTCATTAAAGACTGTTCCTACTAGATAGTAGGTTCCATTCACTTTACATGATGTCATAAGTTCATAATAACCACTTACAGAAAAAGATTCATATTTTCCTACTAGATTAAAATCTTTATCGAAATATACGTGCAAGCCATCAGGATACATATAATCAAGTCTATCGTAAGCAATGCTTGGATATGTTTCATTTTCACCTACATCTAAGCTAGATAGAATATTTAAATCTTCATCATATTGAACCAATCTATATAGTCCATAGTACTGAGGAAATACATAACTACCATTTACGAACTCTAATGAAACAATATTGTTTGCGCCAAATTCAAATAGGTTTTGGATATGAGCCATTCCTGAAACATCATCGTTCTTATCATAGTAATAATATATAGAATTAAAGTTCTTATCTATTCTTACAATATAAGGAATTGTTTCTTTACTATTGTTTTCATAATCATTATATATTGAACCATATAGAAAATAATAAGATGTTGATTCTAAGAATCTAATGAAACTTATTCTTTTCCCTGAGAAATCTATTCTCATAAGCTTTTTATCGCCTAAGACTACTCTATAATCGTAGTAGCCTATTTTCTTTTGAAAATCAACAGTATCGCCATTATATGTTTCAAACAACATTTTTTCGCCTGAAGATGTTTCAAATGTTTTCCACTCTTCGGTTTCGGCTTTTACATTAATGAAGCCTAGAGAGAATAATAATGTGAATAAAAATACAATTAAAATCAATTTGTTCTTCATAAAAAAATAACCCTCCATATAATACATACTCGGAAAGGTCATTTTTTTAGAAAAAATTTTTTAAAAATTTTATTCAGTTATTAATTTCATAGTATCTCTAGCGATAACTAACTCTTCATTTGTAGGGATAACCCATACATCAACCTTAGAGTCGCTAGTTGAGATTCTTCTTGAATCTCCTCTTTCTTTATTCTTAGCTTCATCTAATTTAACTCCTAGAATATCTAATCTTTCAAGGACTCTTCTTCTCATAGAAGCACTGTTTTCACCGATACCAGCTGTGAATACAATCGCATCAATACCTTTCATTAATACATAGTATGAACCGATATAATCTGCGATTCTCTTTTCTTGCATATGGAGAGCGAGTTTCGCTCTTTCATTACCATTATTATAAGCAGCCTCCAAATCTCTTGCGTCATTAGATACACCAGATACACCAAGGTAACCAGATTTCTTATTTAATTCTTGAACAACTGTCCAAGCGTCTTTATTTTCTTTCTGACAGATGTATGAAACAACAGTTGGATCGATATTACCACTACGTGTTCCCATTGGAATACCTTCAAGTGGAGTTAAACCCATAGATGTATCTTTACATTTTCCGCCTTCAATAGCGCAAAGTGATGCGCCATTACCAATATGACAAGTAACAATCTTTAGATTTTTGATATCTTTATTAGTTAATCTTGCATATTCTTGTGATACATATTGATGGCTAGTTCCATGTGCGCCATATTTTCTAATTCCATATTTTTCATACCATTCATATGGAACAGCGTACATGAATGATTCAGGGTCCATTGATTGATGGAAAGCTGTATCAAATACTACAGTTTGTTTAACGTTAGGAAGCGCTTCTTCAAAAGCCTTAATGCCTATGATATGTGGTCCATTATGAAGTGGAGCTAAATCGATTAATTCAGTGATTCTTTCTTTTACCCATTCATTTACTAAACAAGAACCACTAAAGTATTTACCACCTTGGACAATTCTGTGTCCAACACCTTTAATCTCATCAAGTGAACCGATAATTTTACGATCGATTAAATCTTTTAATAAATGTTTTGCGGCTACAGAATGATCTGGAAGTTCAAGGCTCATTTCATCTTTAGTTCCATTGAATTTAATTTTGTAGATTCCCATTTCCTTAAATCCAATTCTTTCGAATTGTCCTTCAGTAATGACTTCTTCTTGAGGCATTTCAAATAGTTTAAATTTTAAACTAGATGATCCGCAGTTAATTGACATAATTTTCATAATTAGTTACCTTCTAAATATTCCTTTATATATTTTTTAATTTCATTAATAACATTGATATTTTGATCGATATTAGATACGCTCGGCATTACCGCAGTAAAGAATTCTTTATTGGTTCCTACTTTCTTTTCTAATATCACTATGCTTGAAGAGATAAGCCCTTCAAGTAGATCGCTTGGATATTCAACAAGTCCAATCAATACTAAAGAATGATCTACTAACATATCACTAAAGATTCTGCTTCTGACGAATTGAGTTGGAAGAACTGATACAAAGAATCCATTATTGTTTAAGTATTCAAGGTTTTCTTCAAAGAAGATTAATATATCTTCAGCAGTTCTTAAGAATGGATCAGAAACTATTAAATCACATCTATATGATAAAGCTGGAGCGTTTTTATCTATAAAATAATCAGCATGAGCTAAAGTTTTTAAGTTATTTGAAACGCTATATTCATCGTCGCTATTCACTGTTACATATAGATTTGTTTTATTGATGTGTTCTGATAAATATAACGCTAAAGCTAAATTACCATTATTTCCACTTGCGTTTAGGACGTTTACGTCACTAAAGTTCATATATGAAGCTAATAAGTCAGATATCGCAACCAAATAGATTAAAGGTAATTCTAAAGTGACATTTACAGTATAGTTTTCAATATCTCTTAAGCTCATCAAATAAGATTCTGAAAAAGCTCTTCTAATCTCACTACCTGTATATGTAACGGATTTAAACTTCTCATAACAGTTTTCTATTATTTTATTATCCTCTTCACTCACATTTTTAAAGAATGGAATCTCTTCTAAAGTTAAGATGTAAGTTGCGGCGATGAAGGCTTTATCAAGAGATACGTTAAATATTCTTGATATGTTGTCAGTTAATTCGTTCATCGCATCTTTTAAAATTGTATTGTTTGACATTATAGATGTTTCGCTAGGAAGTTAAGAACTATTTTCCTATACTCCTCTTGATTTTCAAAATAGCTTCTTGCGTGTGGAACTCTTTCAAATAGATGGATTTCCTTTTCGCTTGTACAAGCTTCATGGTTCGCAGTCGAATGAGCTGTAGGAACGAAATCATCTTTTGTTCCATGGATAAATAGTACTGGAACTCTAGATCTTTTAAATGTTTCTAAAGTGTTGTTTTCCTTAAAATCATATTTCGCAATCAATCTATTGATTATATTTGAAAAATATAAGAAATAAACCGGCATATGAATTTTAGTTAAGAGTAGATGCTTGAATTCTTCCCAAGGAGAAATAAATCCACAATCATCGATAATACATTTAACTTGAATTGGAACCTTATCCGCAACTGAACCTACAGTGTTTCCGCCCATAGATATTCCAAATAGAGCTATTTCTGCTTCCCCATCTAGTCTTTCAACTATATAGTTTATCCATTTGAGTAAATCTTTAGAATCAAGCGCTCCATAGCCAGTATATTTTCCTTGGCTCTTTCCATAGCTTCTTAAATCTATGAATAGAATATTATAGTTGAAGTTCACAAGCCAGTGTGAAAACTGTGGCGCAGTTGATAGAGCGCTACCATGCCATCCATGAACGCTTATTATTGTTTTTGTTGTTTTAGAGTCAGCTTCTCTATAGTAAGCGTGAAGATTTAATCCATCAAATGATTTAATCCATACTTCTTCCATAGGAATCTTTTCTAAAGCTTTTTGTTCCTTTTGAATGAACATAGAGAATTCATTTTCAATCGGATCTTCTGATGGTTGATTTTGATATGTCGAAGGGTCTTCTGTTGGTATAGCTTTTCTCCAGATTAAATAACCAATCAAGAATGAAACACCTAGCCAGATAATTATTAGACCTACTAATACAAGTGAGATAATTAACCAAAGCATAAATTTAATCGTCCTCCTGTTTATAATTTAGATTATTCTATGTTAGAATAAGTTATGAATCGTTTAATGATAAAGCTCATAAGAAAATATCAAGATGGTACTAAACATACAAGGAAAACTTGTAGGTTTTCTCCTACTTGTAGTGAATACGCTATAGACGCGTATAAAAACTACAATTTCTTTTACGCTACATTTCTTATGGTTTTTAGAATTTTAAGATGCAACCCACTATCTAAAGGTGGATATGATCCTATTCCTAAATTTAAAGATAAAAAACTTAAAAAATGGTTATAGATATTTTTTGAGTGTTTCTACCTTATCAAGTCTTTCCCAAGGAAAGGCTTTTTCATTTCTTCCAAAGTGACCATAACAGCTAGTCTCTTTGAAGATTGGTTCTCTTAAAGATAATTCTTCAATTATTCCACCAGGTGTTAAATCAAAATTATTCTCAACTATTTTAACCAACATTTCATCAGATACTTTGCCTGTATTAAAGCTGTTAGCGTAAATAGATATTGGATGAGATACACCGATAGCGTATGAAGCTTGAAGTTCTACCTTATCGCATAAGCCAGCCGCAACTATATTTTTAGCCGCATATCTTAACATATATCCTGCGGATCTATCCACTTTAGTTGAGTCTTTACCGCTAAATGCGCCTCCTCCATGACGAGAATATCCATTATATGTATCTACGATGATTTTTCTACCTGTAAGTCCAGTATCACCCGCAGGTCCACCTATAACGAATCTTCCAGTTGGATTAATTAGTATCTCAGTATCCTTATCGATATATTCAGCTGGAATAACTTTTAGAATAACTTCGTTAGTTATATCTTTTTTGATTGTATCAATATCGATATTAGGGTCGTGTTGAGAAGATATTAATACAGTTTTAACTCTAACAGGTTTATTATCGATATACTCAATAGATACTTGAGTTTTTCCATCTGGTCTTAAATAACCTATTATTCCATTTTTTCTAACGTAAGTTAATCTTTTAGCTAAGTTTTGTGCTAAATAAGAACCAAGAGGCATATACTCTACAGTTTCATTTGATGCGTAGCCAAACATGATTCCTTGGTCTCCAGCACCTAACTCCTTGTTTTCCTTTTTATCAACACCAAGTGCGATATCAGGAGATTGGGTATTAAGCGCAATCTTAACTTCCATAGTGTCATACGAAAAACCATATTCAGGTTTTGTATAACCTATCTCTTTAACAGTATCTCTAGCGATTTTTTCATAATCTACTTTCGCAGTAGTTGTGATTTCACCAAAGATAAAGACTAGATCTTTCGCAGTTACTACTTCGCATGCGACTCTAGATTCTTTGTCTTTTCTTAATAGTTCGTCTAGGATTGAATCAGCGATTCTATCCGCAACTTTGTCTGGGTGACCTTCTGTCACCGCTTCGCTCGTAAAAATAAATTTCATTGTTTTGTTTCCTTTTATATTTTATGACTTGTCGTAAGCAGCGCTAATTTCGTAACTATACTTGACAAATCTAGTAACCAAATTTTGGTTAAAGAGCTTATAAAACTCTTTTTGGATAAGCTCAATAGATCTTTGATGATTAAGAGCTTTTTTGAATGTTTGATCAGTTCTTAGAATATGATATATTTCTGAAATTAATAGAATGTTAGATTCATAATCCTCAGAATTGATAGACGTCTTATCTAAGAAGTTTCCATCTAATACACCTTCAAAATATCTATAGACTATATCTTCAGCCTTTTTAGATATTTGAAGTCTTTTAATTATTGTGGTAGCGAGTTTAGTCTTTTTTAAGACGAAATCAAAGTTCGTAGAGTTGATATCATCAATTCCATCCATTGATAGTTCTTTCATTCTTTCACTATGGATGGTCGCAAACTTTGATAATTCACTTATTGTTTGATTATCATAGTTCATCGCTTCACCAATCACTTTTACAACAGCCGCAACCTTTGATACCGATAACCTTAGTTCAAATGCATCATCAGTTGTGTTATACGCTCTAACTGATTCAAATACACTTTCTACTATGTCTTTGAAGTTCGCTTCAACGTTCATTCTTCTTTCTACTTCACTCGTTCTTTGAATGAACATATATTGGCTTATTGAAGCTGAAACATATAAAGATACATAGAACACTAGAAATACAAATAAACGAAGAATCACATCAACTAGAACTTGTCTTCCATCTCCCTTTAAATAATTCCAGAAATTAGATAATGAATATGCATGAGAGAAAAGTTCTGGATGTAGTAAGGTGATGTTCAATATAATCATTATTACTAGTAAAGGCGCAAATATGTTTCTTAAAAGCTTGGTGCTTTGATATAAAGATATGATTACGAATGTGAAGAAGATTAAGAGGTAAGATGCTTGAGCGATAGACGCTTCCTGATTAGAGAGCACTCTATCATCTAGAAGTGTAAACCCTAAATAGACCTTAACATATAAGAATACAGATAAGACAAACACGAACATAGATTGTAGATACATTATCAACATCTGTTGGTTATAATCATCTTTCTTTCTTTTTAGTAGATAATTAATCATTTGAGACATGACTGTTTGAACTAAAAAGAAAGCAATAGTCAGTATATAGTTAGATGATGATATTCCAACGAAAGAGAAGATAATGAACATTATGTTCGCTAAGAAGATGATGCTTCTGATACAGAAGTTCCTACGATATAGAACGTTTGTAGGATCCTGTAAATCTACGTTAGAATCAAACACAAACCAGTTCTTAAAAAATGAAACTATTTTTGATTCTCTTCTTCCTTTGTCATAATAATGATTTTCATTTTCTTTAGGTTTAGAGTGTTTCTTAGTTTTTTCTTTGCCTTTAAAGGTATAGGAGTTGTCTTCAGATTTAAAGAAATCTTCTATATTTTTTTCTTTATCCATTAGATGCACCTCCTTCCTCGTAGTACAAACCATTTTATCATATAGTATGATAAAAATAAAGAACGAGTTAAACGAAAAAGAAACCAATAATTAAAAAGATAAAAGCGTTATATCTTGTATTTCGATAAATTAATTTAAAACTATATTTGATAGTTTTATGAAGAAAAAGAAGACGCATTTTTACGTCTTCTACTTTATAATTTCTCCTACAATAAAATTATTTCTATAACCATTTAAGAAATTTGATATATCCATTACGTTCTTACCAGCTGGTTGAATTAACATAATAGATATAGCGTTATCTAAACATTTGATTATCAATTCTTTCTTGTTAGATAGTATCGTGCCTGGAAGCGAGTCGCTATTATCTATAATTACTCTTGATGTATAAACTTTATAGACTTTATCATTGAACATTAATTTCGCAACTGGGTTAGAATTAAGGGAGCGTATCTTGTTAAATACCTTGATTGCGGGATTATTAAAATCTATATATTCTTCTTCCTTTAGAATGTTTTTAGAGAATGTAACCAATGATTCATCCTGATGAATAGGTTTAATAGAATCTTTGTCAGCGTATAATTTTTCTATAACATCAGAAACATCAATAGCGCCTATTATTGATAATTTATTCATCATTGTATCAAGATTATCATCTTCTTCTAACTTAACCAATGATTGATGATAAATATCGCCCGCATCCATCTTAAGCACTGTTTCCATAATTGATACTCCAAGATATTCATCACCATTTTCTATCGCTCTTTGAATAGGGGCGCCCCCTCTATATTTTGGGAGTAACGATCCATGAACATTTAGAATCTTTATTTTAGGTAAATCTAAAACTGCTTGAGGGATAAACTGTCCATATGCGGCAGTGATAATAAAATCAAAATCGTAATTCTTTATAGTTTCATAATCAGTTTTTATATTAGATGGTTGAAAGATTGGAATATTATTTTCTTTCGCCAATATCTTTACTGGTTGTTCGACTACTACTTTTCCACCTTTAGTATAAGAATCTGGTTGAGTAACAACTAAAACTACATTAAATTCTTCTATTAGTTTTTTAAGTACATTTTTTCCAAATAATGGAGAACCCATAAAGCATATCTTTATATTTTTATTCATTTGTACCTCCTAGTTTTTAAAATGAAGTAGGGAATCTATCTATTGATACAAGAATATCCTTTTTCATTGAATCATCGTATATTCTTTTTAACGCTTCATCTAATCCAGTAATATTTTTATATTTTAATAAAATATTGAAGATATAGAAATTATCTATTCTTGTGATAGTTGGTTGAAGAGGTCCTAAAACAATTAGTTCATCTTCATTAAAAGACATTGATAATTGTTCTTTTATTCTAGTCGCTTCAAGGTAAGCTATGTTTAGTTCTTTAGATTTTACTTTAATTTGAGTCATGTAGTAGAATGGAACGAATCTTGCGATCTTTCTTACTTTCATCTCTTCATTAAAGAAACCAATATAATTTTGTTCAAGACCATATTTAATCGCATAATGATCTTTATTATATGTTTGAACTATCACTAAACCAGGTTTAGTTCCTCTTCCAGCTCTGCCCGAAACTTGGGTTAACAATTCAAAAGTATTTTCCTTGCTTCTAAAGTCTGGAATCTTTAATGACTGGTCTATATTGATAACCCCAACTAGAGTAACATTAGGAAAATCTAAACCTTTCGCTATCATTTGAGTTCCAATTAATATATCACCATTATTCTCAAAATCATAAAGAACTCTTTCATGTCCATTCTTTCCTCTTGTGGTATCATTATCCATTCTAATCACTCTAGCGTTAGGGAAAGTATTCTTTAATTCTTCTTCTAGTTTTTCTGTACCAAAGCCTATTTTTTCTAGATATTTACTACCGCATACGCTACATTTATATTCTATAGTCTTTTCATATCCACAGTAGTGGCATTTTAAGGTTTTATCAAAGTCGTGATATGTCAAGGAAACGTCGCAATTTGGACATTTTTCAACATTACCACAGGCTCTGCACATAATATAATTTGAATATCCTCTTCTATTTAATAGTAGAAGTGATTGTTCGCCTTTATCTAACCTTTTTTCTATCTCGTTTTTAAGCTTATCAGAGACGTAACCCTGCATTCCTAATCTAAACTCTAAATTAAGATCAACTACTTCAGTTTTTGGAAGTCCATAATTATTGTGTCTATTCTTAAGTTCAACTTTCTTATATACACCTTTAAAACATTTTGCGTATGATTCTATCGATGGTGTAGCGCTTCCAAGAAGCAACATACATCCATGTTTTTTGGTCCTATATTCCGCAACATCCTTAGCGTGATATATAGGAGATGAATCCTGTTTATAAGATTGTTCATGTTCCTCATCGATAATGATTATTCCTAAGTTAGTAAACGGTGTAAAGATAGCGCTTCTAGCGCCTACTGCGATTTTTACTTCTCCTCTTAAAACTTTTCTCCATTCATCATATCTAACATTATCAGATAATTCTGAATGGAAGATTGCGACCTGTTCACCAAACCTAGATTTAAATCTGTTGGTCATCATCGGTGTAAGCGATATTTCAGGAACAAGAATAATCGCTTCTTTACCTTTTTCTAATACTTTCTCTATTAAATTAAGATATATTTCTGTTTTTCCGCTTCCTGTAATTCCGTGAAGCAAATACACATCATCTTTATCTAAATGTTCATATAGTTCATTAAATACAGCTTTTTGTTCATCTGTAAATACTACTTTCTTATCGTTTAATGGTTTTAATGTCTCAACCTTTCTAAAGATTTCTTTTTCATATATTCTAATAATATTTAGTTCTTCCATCCTTTTAATAGTATCTAATGATACGGATAGTTCATCTCTTAATTTGAGCCACTGAACACTGTTACCATTATTTCTGATATAATCTACAATCTCTTTTCTTCTTTCAGTTAATTTATCAGGAACAGTATCAATTTCTACTATCTTTTCATATTTAATTGATTCTTTAGTTAAATACTTAAAGTTTATCTCTACCTGTTTATTATTTAACGCTTCTTTAATGGTAGGTAAATCTGATTTATCTATTTTATTATAATCAAGCGTGTCATCATCACCAAATATTAACCCTAATCTAAAATCATTCTTATCTAAAAGAGTAACTTTTTTTGAATAATTAACCTTGAGCGCATTTGGAATCATAGTCTCAAGATAACTAATTAATGGATAACAACTGGTTTTTGATAAATATAACGCTACATCTATTAGTTCTTTTGTGACTACTGGTTCAATATCAATTAAATCATCTATTTCTTTTAATTTAATATCTGGTTCTTTATCAGTTAAATTGATAATAAAACCCATTCTTTTAAAATTAGAAAATTCAACGTAGCATCTTTCGCCTATTTCAACAACATCTAAAAACCTCTCTGGAACGAGGTAAGAAAAAGGTTTATCTACTGATTTATTTTTTAGATCAAGAATCACTTCCGCTATCAGCATCTTTTAATACTCCTTATTAATATTTGTTGAAATATTTGATATATAAATTATACACTTTTAAATATCTTCTTTAAATACAATTGTTTATTTAATTATAGTTAAATTATCATACCACGTATGGCATATAATCATATAAATTAACACTAATTATATAGAATTTAATTATTCGTTAAATAAATCATCAAGCGTTATGCAATATTGGTATGATGATGAATATTCATTCTTTCTTAAACCAAATGTAGTTATTAATGTATTTCTTATTACTTGTCTTTTATTTAAGAATTCTGATAGTGTTTTATCTTTTGTTATTAGATTTAAATAATTATCTTTAGATAACAAATACTCTCCATTATAGAACTTTACTTCACACATATTAACAATGTTGTCTTTTCTATCGATTATTAAATCTATTTGTGAACCAATCTTTCCATCTTTCGTATATATAAATGGATAATAATAAGCGCTTACATTTGATATCTTTAATGCATTTTTAATTTGGTTTATATGATTGAAACAAACATTCTCAAAAGCTAAGCCACGCCATACATTGATTTTTGTTGATTCGTAATTCAATTCAAACATATTTTCTTCAAAAGACATATTGTTGTCTACAAAATGAAGATAGAATAAGCAGAATGGATCTATTAGTTTATATAATAAAGTTTTTCTGTCAGAAGTTAAAGGTCGATATTTAATAATAAATCCACTTGAAGATAAAGCATTTAACGCATTAGAAATCACTTCTCCATCTTCAGTTTTTAATTCTTTAATAATTTCGCTTCTAGAATAACCAATGTTTTTTCTTGATAATAGTTTAACGATGTCCATAACAAAATTTGGATTTTTAAAAGTTGATTTAAATAACATACCAAACTCTCTTTTTAATGACGCACCTTTAGTAAAGAATAATCTATCTATGTTTTGTGGTAAAGAAAATCTATTATCAATTTTATCTAAATAAAATGGTATACCACCAACTGTCATATATAATTGAACAATATCATAACGAGAAAAAATTACATTTTTCTCATTTAAAAAATCTTCACACTCTTTTAAAGTAAATGGCATTAGTTCAATTTCTCTAGTTATTCTATTATATAGTCCACCATAGTTATTCAACATTTTTTTAGTCATCCACGCATTTGCGCTACCACAAACTATAAGCATTATGTTTTTATCGTTCGCCCATGAATTCCAAAAAGATTCTAATGCATTCACAAATTTAGATCCAGGAGTATCTAACCAAGGTAATTCATCAAGAAAAACAACCATTCTCTCATTCGCTTTTCTTTCAAGCAGTTCTTCTAAAGCATAAAAAGCTTGAAACCAATCATCTATGGTTCTTTTACCAGAATATCCATATTTAATCAATGATTCTTTAAAATGATTTAATTGATCTTTGGTTGTTATTTTTTCATCAGTATCTTCATTAATAATTGATAACGCTGTATGTTTAAAAGAAAAGCGAGATGAAAACATTTTATTAATCAAAAAAGTTTTTCCAACTCTTCTTCTTCCGAACAGCGCAACAAACTCTGGATTATCGGATTCATATATAAGATTTAATTCTTCAATTTCCTTTTTTCTTCCTATTATTTCCATACCTTATAACCTCATTATAATTGTAATACAAACCACTAATTTTAATCAAGCAAAATCCGAGGTTTTGGAGCTAATTCTCTTTAAAACCTCGGATTTGTTCCTAAAAAGTGGGTATTTTTCCGAGGTTTCGGAAGAAATTTTGTCTGAAACCTCGGATTCTTGTTTTTTAAGATTTAGAATTTAAAAGGAAAAAGCCAATATTTATTGAGCGATTTTTTAATTGTATTTCCATTAAGACTGTTCTGGAGGTATAAACTCACAAATAAGTATATTTTTTGATAATATGATATAATAGTTTTGAAGGTAAATAATATGATAACAAATGAAAATATAATTAAAGATGGCAATGAAATATTAAGAAAAATTGCGGAGCCAGTAAGTGTTCCAATCACTAAAGCTGATTTATCAACTGGTAAAAAAATGCTTAAGTATCTTGAATATAGCCAAGATGAAAAAAAGTCAAAGAAATATAATCTAACTCCTGGAGTAGGGTTAGCTGCGCCACAAATAGCTATTTCAAAAAGGTTCTTCGCTGTTTTATGTGAAGACAATAATAATGAACTTGTTGAATTTGTTGTATATAATCCTGAAATAATCGCTGAAAGTGTTCAAATGGAATATCTTGGTGGTGGCGAGGGATGTTTATCAGTACCTGGAAAATCAGGGGTCGTATTAAGACATAAAAAAATAAAAGTTAAAGGAATATTTTATTATCCTTTAACAAACGAATTAAAAGAAGATAGATTAACGTTCTCTGGTTATCCATCAATTGTATTCCAACATGAATTTGATCATTTAAATGGCGTTCTATTTACTGACAAAATAACTAACAACGTTAAGGATGCGGAACAAATATAAAGGCTGTGGATTTTGTACAGCCTTTATTGTTAATTGTTATTTATTCCAGTGTAACTGGATTCCATTTTCTAATAATAAATTTTGAAAATCCTTTAATAGATTCTTATTCTCATAGACATTCTTTATGTCTATATTTTTATCTAATACATAAGATGCGAGGAATCCTGCTACTTCACCTATATTCCATTCGATAGGGTGTAGTCTATATGATCCATTTGTTAAATGTGTTGTTCCAATGTTTTTACAAGCTGGAATTAAATTCTTAGTCTTTATTGGAATCATTGAACCAAGAGGTATTGTGAATCTTTCCGCAGGCATAAAGAAGAAAGAATGTGAATTTGTAGTAATATGGATATCTATTGGATAATAGCCAACACCAACTGAATCAACAAAATCTGGATTTGAGCCTTCTTTAATCATCTCTTCTGTAATTGTAAATCTAGAGACGATTCTTCTTGATTCTCTAATATAAGGAGCTAAAGATAGACCATCATCGCTTCCTAGTTCATCATATACTAATTCAAAATTAGGATATCCTTTTAGGCCATCCGGTCTATCAACTTCAGTTTGAAGATAATACAAGAATGAAAGCGATAGTTGTTTTGCGTAATATTTTTCTTTTTCTACATCATCTGTATTATAGATATTGCCCATAAAATAATCATTTTGTGGCCAATTTAATAGAGTAATATCATTTATATCTTTATTATCAATATAATTGTCCTTACATACTATTCTTCTATAAACGAATAATGGAAATAGTTCATTACCATTTTCATCTTTTTCTCCATAGAACATCCCAAATCTTCTAGCTTTACCATTTGATGAATCAGGACCATACATTGAAAATATTTTATATTTATCATAATCCATCATCATACTATTAAACCTATCATATTCTTTAGGTTTTTCTATTGTATAGTTGCCTGTTTCATGAAGTTTAATCGCAAGAGGATATGTGATAGGCTGAACATCATTATAATCAGCCTTATCTAAAGCGTGTTCTTCATGAGTTTCTTCTTTCGATTCAGCACCTATACGATATTCAGTTTTTGATAATGGTAATAATTCTCCAGTATCAGTTCCATCTAAGAAAATCTTTCCATAGAACTCTTTTAGTTCATTATTAATTAAATATGTTACCGAAATAATTTTATTGTATTTCTTCTTACAAGATATTAGTTTAGCGTTAGTAATAATAGTTAAGTTCTTGCCATTATATAGTTCTAACATAGAATATAATAATTCTAATGCTAGTTTAGGCCTATGAGCGATTCTAGTTACTTCAGATGAACCTGGATCAAATTTCATATCAGAAACGTTTTTTAGTTCACCTTTATCTAAAATAACACGTTTAAAGTTAGGATCATTAACATAATGTTCCCTTACTTTTTTTCTATATTCTCTATATGATAATGTTGAACCTTGTTCTTCTATCCACTTATGTTCATCTGGTGGAACTGCCTGACTAGTTAATTGACCACCAATCCATTTAGTTTCTTCTAGAAGCAATACTTTTTTCTTTTGTTTAGATGCAGAATATGCGGCGATTGTACCACCTAATGAACCACCGCATATGATAATATCATACATTTCCATATTATTCTTTTACACCTCCAACAGTTACACCTTTTGTGAAATGTTTTAGAACAAATGGATATACTATTAATATTGGAATTATACTTACTATAATCATCGCAGATTCAATATTTGACTTTTGAACATCAACTTTAGTATAAACTAAAGGATCTGCAGCGTTATTAATATGATTTAGGATATAAAGTGATAATGGATACCACTTTTCTTCTGTTCCTAAATAAATAAGAGCGTTAGTATAGTTATTCCAATATGTCACAGCTGTGAAAAGAGTTACAGAGGCTATTGATGGTAAAGATAATGGAAGAATTATCTTTAGTAATGTTTGAAGTTCTGTGGCACCATCAATATAAGCTGATTCTTCTATTTCTTTAGGAAGATTTTCAATATAACTCTTCATTAATATTAAATTATAAACTTGTAATACTGATGGGAATATTAAACTAAACACTGTTCTTGTTAATCCTAACATGCCCATCACGATATAGTTAGGAACCATTCCACCAGTAAATATCATAGTGATGATAAAGAATATCATTACGCCTTTTCTTAGTGGGAAATTAGGTTTAGATAGAGCGTAAGCTGCGGAGAACATTACTGATACAGATATCACTGTTCCCATCACTGTAACAAGGATTGATACACCTAAAGCCCTAAAGAATGATAAGTCAGTAAATACAGTTTGGAAGTTGAACCAAGTAAATCCTCTTGGTGTAAAGTTAATTTGTAAATTCGCTGTTGATAGAGCGCTAGATAATACATTTAAAAATGGTAATAAACATCCGATTCCAATAAATGTTAGTAATACATAGTTAGTAACAGAAAAGGCGCTAACTCTTTTATGTTTTCTTTTTACTATTCTTGTTTCCATATCCATCACCATAATCCTGTTCCAAACTTCTTCTTAGAGAATGCGTTTGTGAGTAATATCAATATCATAGAAACAATACCATTAAATAATCCTACCGCAGTTGATAATCCATAATCTCTTGAACCAGTTCCTAAACCTAATCTATATACATAAGTACCAATTATTTCACCAGATTCTCTTGTATATGAATTAAGCATAGTAAATATTTGTTCAAATCCAGCATCCATTAAATATCCAATACGAATTATTAACATAACCATTATTGTAGGCAATATTCCAGGAATAGTGATATGCCAGATCTGTTGGAATTTATTTGCGCCATCAATTTCAGCTGCCTCATATAGTTGTTGGTTTATTGCGGTAATAGCGGCTATATAAACAATAGAACTATATCCTATCTCTTTCCAACCTGAAATTAATACAACAAGCCATTTAAATAGTTTTGGTTCTCCCATAAAGTATATAGGATTTTCTTTAAATACCGCTATAAAGTTATTGATAGGGCCATATACATCTAGTAGGTTATTAAATATTCCTGTAATAACAACCCACGATAAGAAGTGAGGTAAGAATACCATAGCTTGTATAACATATGAAAATACTTTATTTTTAACTTCAGATATCATTATTGCGAGAACAACAGGAAGAGGGAATAATATCACTATTTTCATTATAGAAATAGTAAGTGTATTCGCAAGATAATGGAGTATTTCACTATCTGAAAAAATGATTTTAAAATTATTTAAAGTCCATTTCGCTCTAGTAAAAGCTTCGATTGCTGGATACCTACCAAAATTAGGATTTTCCTTAAACGCTATTAATATACCAATCATTGGTAAATAACTAAAAATGAGCGCAAAAAGCATCGCAGGTATTACGAATGGAATCAATCTTTTATTCTTTTTAAATTTCGCTCTTAAACTGACGGCCACAATAGTGCGCCTCCTTAGTTATTATTTTTTATATGTTTTATACCAATCATTAATTGCTTGAGTTGCTTTTGTACATCCTTGTTGACCATTTAATTTATTTCGATAATCACCAAGTTTATTAGATCCTTCTCTTAACATAACATAGAATTGGTCTTGAGCATATTCTTCAATTGCTGATCTATTTTTGTTATAATCTTCAATTACTGGCGCAAAATCAACGACGTTATATTCTCCAACCTTATCCGCATCTTTCATAAGAGTGCTCCAAGCTCTATATAATTCAGCTTGTTTTCTAACCCTTGCTTTCCAGTATTCAGTATATCTATTTTCATTTGATCCAGTTAAATAGAAACTTGCAGTATCCTTTTCTGAGAAGTTTGCAGCGATTGGTAAATATCCTTCTTTTGCGCTATATGTCCAGTGTACGCCTTCACTACCTAATACCATTAATCTAAAGTTATGTGCGCCTTCATTATCTTTAATCTTGCTATTCATCCAATCAAGCGCATAACCTGCATTCTCTGCTTCATAGTAAGGAATTGCTGTAATATATGTATAACCTGATGAACGATATACTTTTTCTTCAGTAGAAACATTTTCTTTTAAAGCTCTTAAATAACATAAATAGTCATCAAGTGTTCCACTTGCTTCTGCTGCAGTAATCTTATTATTTGCCTGTAGACCACTCACGATTGCAGGAACACTCCAAATAGAACATGCTACTGCTGCAGCATTTCCACTAGTAAACTTATTTAATGCATCACTTGATGTGTTTGTAGCAACGGCGACATCGATATATCCTTTTTCATAAAGACTATGCATATAATTAACATATTCATTATATCTAGGAGCGTTCATATAATACATTACTTCGGTTTTACCGTTTACAGTATATTCATGCCAATCAGAATAGATTCCAAAAGCGGAACTAACCGCATATATTAAAGGTGTATATTTATCAAATGTTAAAGCTGGTTTACCAACTTTTTCAGTTAATACTTTTAATGTGTTTTCGAATTCTTCTAATGTTTCAGGTAGATCAAGATTTGATTCTAATAATAAATCTTGGTTAAAAACTATTGGATATTCAATATTATCGCTAGATGCTCTTTCAGGAATACCATAAATTCTACCATTTAGTCTAACTACATCCCAAGACTCTTCAGATATATTAGCTAATAAATCTTTTCCGAAAGTATTTAACGCATCAGTAATATCTACCAACATATCGTCTTTAACTAAATCTGCGAATTGTTCTTTTGTTAACTTCATCGCATTATAATGTCTTTTATCCATCAATTCATTATTTAATGTTTTAGATGCATCCGCAGATGGTAGTTGAGTATAGTTAACTTTATAACCAGTAATCTCTTCTATAATCCTTGCGTTTGGATCATTATTAACTTCATCGATTGTATATCCAGAATAAGGCATCAAAATACTTAATTCTGGTTTGTTTGATAAATCGATATCATAGTTTATGTTATCAGAATCTGCATTTGTTTTATTATTGCAGCTAGCAAGTAATAAAACTGCTATAAATAAGAATAATATGCTTAACACTCTTTTCATTATCTTACATCTCCTTCTTTCTTTTTCTTAATAAATATCATTACACTTAACATACTTGGAATAATTAATAATCCTGATAATGATGAATTACATCCTTTATTTTCAGTATTATTTGTATTCTCTTCTTTTTTATCTATAGTTGTTCCTTTTTCACTTGTAGTTGTACTATCTATATTTGTATCAGTACCTGTTGATGATGATGGTTCTTCTATTATAGTAGTAGTGTTATCAACTGGTGGATTTTGAGGTTCATCATCTACGATATCTTTTTCAACAAGCATAATAGCGTTTGATACTGTTCTCATCGAACCATCAGATGGTTTATTTCTTAATGTTAGTTCATCATTTAATCTAAGTACTACTGTTGATGATCCTCCACCATCTAATTCTAATGAATATTTAGCGCCTAATTCATACGCTAGTTCAGCTTCCTCTTTCACTGTAATACCTGCGCTATATGAAGGCATTCTTCCATCTACAACACTTACGAAGCAAGTACCATCTTCTTTAAAACCAATAAATGTTCTAGGAGCTAATGCATCACCTGCATTATCTGTGTGACATTTAGTATTTACTACATAATTATCTACTAAAATATCATATCCGCCTAATACCCATGTACAGTTTTTAAAACTACCTGAAGGTATTTCAACTAAGTTCGCTTCTACACCATATACGATAGAATTAAAGAAGAAATCATTTAATTCACCGCTTTTTAAAACGATTGCGTATTGTCCACTTTTAATAGTTAATTTGTCGCTGCTTACCTTTTCGCCAGTCGACATTCTTTTTGATGTTCCCCATACAGGGAATTGATTTAAGTTTGATGAAGATGTTGTAATTACATATCTTCCACAATCATTTAATTCATATGAACCAGATTGATTATATACAGCAATTTCATTTTCTCCTGGTTCTTCATTATACTTATCTATATTATAAAGATATACACTATCATCAATTGTTAACATTAGACGTTTTTCAACTTCTGTTAGTCTTCCTATAGAGACTAATCCATTATTATCAAATCCAATACAATGTTTAGTAGCGAAAGATCCTTTAGAAATAACTATGCCGTTGTTAACATATGATTCTATATTTGAGCCACTATTTAAATCAAAGTAATCTCCATTACAAGCAAATATTACTTTATTACCTGTAGTGCTTTCATAATCTTTCGCAATATTTAAGACATTAGTTCTGGTTGTTTTTGAACCACTTCTAACGCTATGAATCACCCATTCATATTTAGATTCACCATTAGATTTATATTCTCCATAGTAAATGGCTTGTTTATTCCCATTTACTGTAGTTTTACCTTCTTTATATAGGAATCCAAAATCATCAGTATAAGTATATGTTGGTGTATCTAGTGATTCTTTAATTGTAGTCATACTTTTATAAATGGTTAATCCTGATGCGACCATTAAAAAAGTAACTATGCTTATTAATATATTCTTCATAATTTCACCATATCTCTCACCGAAAAAATCGGTGAGAGATATCCTTTCATTTTATAATTTCTAAATTATGTATTAACTAAAATTAAATGTTTAGAAATCTTCAGAAGTAGGAACTGTTACATCCTTACCAACAGATCTATGATCATAGAAGAACGCTCTTGTGATGTTTGCGCCACCAGTATTTAGAGCAGCAAGTACATATTCACCTTCTGATAAAGATGCGAATGCTTCAGTTAAATAACCAGCTGAAGTACAAGTACCATTTTGAACGCCAGATGCGTTATCAGCGTCATAATATTTAGCGCTAGCGCCGTCATAAATTCTTACAATCTTACCATCTTTAATTACGAATGCTACACCATAGCCATTAGTTACTAATGATCCTTCGTATCCATATCTATAAATAACGAATGGACCAGCTGCGACAGCATTTTCGTTTTCAAGGATAGGAGATGATAAATAGTATTTATCTCCATCAACAACTAATGCATTAACTTTAGTTTCAGTAGAAGCAGGTGTAGGTAATTCAATTCCAAGTACGGATGCTTGAGCACCAAATGTTCTATTAGATACTAAGAATGCTCTAGCAGCGTTAGAATTCTTTCCACCATTTAATCCAATTACTAATAATTCGTTTGGTTTTAGACTTTCGAATGCATCGAATGAAGTAGTTGCTACTGTGTAATAATCTGTTCCAGCAACACCAGCAGTATTCTCTTCGTCATAGTATTTGTTGTTAACACCATCATAGATTCTTACAACTTTTCCAGTTGTCATATCGATAACGAATGCTTCACACCAACCGTTCTTAACTACTCTACCAGCATATCCATATGAATATACAGCAAAGTCATAGTTAGCAGGAGCTGCAGATGAGTTAACTAATACTTTTGCACCATAGAAAGTTTTAGCATTTAAGCTAAATGCGTTTTCTGCTTCAGTTGAAGTTTCAATTTGAGCTAAATTAAATTCTACTGTAGCGCCTATAGTTCTATTAGAATATAAGAATTCTCTTGCTACGTTTGAACCACCATCATGTGGAGCAATTAATACCCACTCACCACTTTGAAGTGATGCTATAGCAAACTTAGCGTAATCGTTTGCGGTGCACTTTGTTGCATCTGTTACACCAGCAGTATTATCTGCATCATAATATTTTCCACTAACGCCATCATAAATTCTTACGATTGCACCATCTTTAATAACGAATGCTTCACCATAACCATTTAAGCTGAATGTACCAGTAAATGCTGAAGTGAAGATTAAAAAATCATGAGATGTATTTGTTGCAGTTGCATCGTTGATTGTATATGTTATTTCTTCTTTTGTGAATTCATTAGTACCAATCTTTAAAGCAGCTGCTTTTTCTTCTTCAAATGTATGACCTGTTAATGTCGCAACTTTACCAATTGATCCATCCATTCTTAAGCCAAGAGCGAATGTTCTAGCTGAATCAGCGCCATTTGTACCATCGTTAGGGAAGATAATTAGAGTTTCGCCAGCTTGAAGTTGAGTATATGCATATGTAGCATAATCAGCACCGCCAAATCCAGCACCAGTTTTTCCGCTTGGGTTTTCTGCGTCAAATAATTTACCATTTGCGCCATCATAGACTCTATCAAGTTTGCCATATTGGTCAAGAACGATTGCAACACCATAGCCGTTACATGTAATAGCTTCAGCAGTGCATTCTTTTGTATAGATTAACATCTTGTAAGAAGCAGCACTATTAGTTACTTCGTTTTCTAATACTAATTCAACTTTTGCATTAAATGTTTTTTCATTGATAGAGAATGATACTTTTTCGAATTCGAATTCAAATCCTGTTAAAGTTACTTCTTTACCAATAGATCCATCCATTCTTAATCCTAAGCCGAATGTTCTAGCTGAATCAGCGCCATTAACACCATCATTAGGGAATATTACTAATGTTTCGCCTTCAGCAAGTTGAGTGTATGCATACGTTGCATAATCAGCACCACCGAATCCAGCACCAGTTTTACCTTCAGGATTTTCTGCGTCGAATAATTTGCCATTAGCGCCATCATAGACTCTATCAAGTTTGCCATATTTATCTAAAACAACAGCTACGCCATAACCATTACAAGTAATAGCTTCTAATCCAGATGCTTTTGTATAAACTAACATCTTAAATGATGCAGCTTTATCAGTTACAACATTGAACAAATGTTCGCCAGTTGAAGCTTTGAAAGTTTTTCCATTTACTGTAAATTCTAATAAATCTTCTGCAAATACAAATGAAGTTAATGTTGCGTATTTACCAATTGAACCATCCATTCTTAAGCCAAGAGCGAATGTTCTAGCTGAATCAGCGCCATTTGTACCATCGTTAGGGAAGATGATTAAAGTTTCACCTGCTTGTAATTGAGTATATGCATATGTTGCATAATCGGCACCGCCGAATCCAGCACCTGTTTTTCCACTTGGATTCTCTGCGTCGAATAATTTACCATTAGCACCATCATAGATTCTTACAACTTTACCATACTTATCTAATACAAGAGCGGCACCATAGCCATTGCATGTGATTGTTTCTTCAGTAAAGTCTTTTGTATAGATTACCATCTTGTAAGAAGCAGCTTTATCAGTTAATTCATTTACTAACACCAATTCTTCAGCAGCTTCAAATGATTTTTCACCAACTGTAAATTTAAATACTCTTTGAGCGAATGTTACACCAGTGATTTCAACTTTAGCACCCCAAGTTCTATTATCAAGTAAGAATTTTCTAGAACCACCAGCAGCATTATTAGGAGTTGAGTTTGGAGCAACTAGTAAGTAATATCCACCAGCTTTAGCTTCTGCGAATGCATCAGTTAAATATGTTCCAGGTGTACATGTATCAGTATCAGGAATTGTATGTTTTTCTGTAGTGAACTTTCTTCCGTTTGCACCATCATAGATAGTTACAATGTAACCATATTCATCAAGAACGAATGCTTCACCATATCCATTTGTAAATCCGAGTTCTGCTTGAGTGAACGCAGGAGTATAAACTATATATGCATAATTTCCAGCAGATGTTAAATCTTGGTCGATTGCTACTTGAGTAGACAATACATCATGAGTGTTTTCTCCAACTTTAATAGTTACAACATCTTCTACAGCAACAACGCTTACAACTCTTGTGAATTCAGTTTCAACTTCGCCATCAGTTACAGTTAATGTAAATGTATATTCTGCAACTGTCATGAAGTCGAATCCGCCATTTGATTTAACTGTTACTGTCTCAATTGTTACATCATCAGCTTCTTCAAATGTATTGTTATCATCTTTAACAGTTAATCCTGCAGCTACAAGTGCGTTAACATCATCGCTGCTGCCTTGTGTTACATATACAGTAGTGTTACCAGATACTGTTGGGCCTTGGTTAACGTATGGAGTGAGTAATGTCTTGTTCTCATCATCTACATATAATCTAACAACGTTTCCAACTTGATAGATTACGTTATAGTTCATGAAGCTTCTTCCATCAGTATCAGCTGTTGTTCCAGCGTAGTTAGATTGAATAACAACTGCATATCCACCAGCTGGGATAACCATATTCTTAGCGAAAGCACTTGATACAGTTGTTTCTTCATCAAACTTAGATACTGTAGAAGCAGCTCTTGTAGGGTTCTCTGCGTTAACTAGTTTAGAGTTAGCGCCGTCTCTACCTTCAACTACTACACCATTAGTAGTTAATACAGCAGAAACACCATATGATCCTTCAACTGAAACAGTTACAGGTTCACTGCTAATGTTATGGAAGATACCGCTTCTAGCAGAGAATTCTGAATCTTCATCTACTTCAACGAATAATTCGTTTTTAAATGCGATAGTGCATCCAGTCCATTTAGTTTCGCCTAAATAATTTTTTCTAACTTCTAATACGTATTGTGCTAATGCCTCTCCTACTACAATAGTTCTTGTAGCTGTAGCTTCTACACCGCTTGAGTTTACAGCTCTATATGTTATTGTATAAGTTCCAGGAGTTTCATTATCAAAATCATCATCATCTGAAACTATTACAGTTACAGTGCCATCAACTTCATCAGTCGCAGAAACACCAAATAGTAACTCAACTTCTTCACCAGCATTTATTTCAACTGTTTTAGGGTTTACTGTAATTACTGGAGCTTGAGCTTCTGTTGTAGGTTTGTCTGTTGGCGCGTCAGTAGGTTTATCTGTAGGCTTATCTGTTGGCGCATCAGTAGGTTTATCAGTTTCAGCAGTTGTAGGTTTTTCTGTAGTTTTTGATTCTTCAGCCTTATTCCTACAAGCCACTACTGATAAGGCTAATCCAAATACAACAAGTAATGTAAAAAGATTAAAAGTCTTTTTCATAAAATGTTTTTCTCCTTTATTTATTTTTTGTACTTCTTTTCTATTTTATTAATTCTTAATACAAGAATTGATAGAACAATAAATATAAAAATTAAATATAATCCACTAGATGATAAATCTGATTTACAACCTTTCTTGTTCACAACTTCTGGTTCATTTTGACTAGTGTTATTTTCGGTTGTTTTATTATCATTATTATCATCATCAATAGGTTCTTCTTTTTCGAATTCAGGTCTAACTTCTTCTATAGATGGATCCCATTCTTTGTTGTCAATCATCTTTCTAGATATTTGAGTATCAAGAATATTAGATAATTCTTTTAAAGTTTCTATTATTCTTTGTCTAGAATATCCTTTCGCTATAGATTGAATCTCCGAATCATATAAGGCAATAATTCTCTTTTGAATATTGTATAGATCTAAAGATGTATCGTCATTCATTTCAAGAATTGAATCAAATATAGATTTTAATTCATTGAGATTGTCATTAGTAATTCCACCATTTGGAATGTATATATTATCGCTTCTAGAGACGATGTCACTAAATGTCGCTTCTAATATATCTTTTATATCCGCATGTGGTAGAACTGATTCGCTTGAATTAACTCCTAGTTTTAATACTTCTATAACATCTTCATGACCGATGATTTGAGTTGAACAGAATATTACATATCCGTTTGATCCGCCTCTATAAGCCGCATCGATTTGTTCAGCGTTTCTGAACGCTGGAAGACCGCTATAGCTAGATGCAAGACCTGCATAATAGAAACTGTTTCCACCAGCTGATTGAATCATAAATGATACATTCTTTAATACATCAGTAGAATCAGTATAATAAGCCATTGGTGTTGCGATATCTATCCAGCCATTTGCGAACCAGGTTTTCCAATCTTGTTTTTTATAATCCAACGAATCTGTGATAGATGCGAATACGGCCGTTGATAACTTAATATTTTTTACATCCTTGATTTCTTCTTTAATTCTCTTCACATAAGATGTGATAATTGATGTTCTATATTTTACCCATGCATCGTAATTAGCTTTTCTTTCTGCTTCTCCACCAATTAAATAATCTGTATTAAATAATTGAGAGAATTTTTTAGCCATTTTGTTTCTATCGCTTGATTGAGCTTCTGTAAAGGATAATCCTTTCTGTTTATAGAAACCTTCCATAGCTTTAATAGTGTATCCTGTATCTTCTGAATCGTCAGATACCGGATATCTAATATAGTCTAAGTTTAATCCTACACAATCAGGAACTTTATTAAATAAATCTAAATAATAATTAATTAGTAGATTTTGAACTTCTTCATTGGCTGGATCAATAAAGATATATAGTCCACCTTCATTTCTTTGGTAAATACTTGAATCATCATTATATAGAATCCATTCAGGATGATCCTTAACAATAGGCACGGTATTTAATGTTCCAACATAGAAATTTTCAACCCATGCATGAACTTCAATATTATATTTCTTCGCAACCGCTACAAAACAGCTTAGATAATCATTATAAGTTTTTTCTCCATCAGTATAAGTAGATGCGAATTTAGGATTATATGGGAAATATGATTCATAATCGCTTTTGAAGGTAGAATAACCATTATATAAAGTTTCTACAAAAATCAGATTTATACCAACTTCTTTATATAATTTAAGGTTATTATCAATCTCTTCATAAGTCATTTCTGTTGGTCTATGCCATACGCTCTTTGATGCGACAGGCTTAGATTCAACACTAGCTGAAATCAACTTATGATCGATTCTTTCTATTTCAATTTGATATGTGTTATAAACCATCAAATGACTTAATTTTTCTTTTTCACTCCAGTTATCACTATCAAGACCCGCTTCTATTTCTTCTTTAACAGTTTTTAAAGAAGATAGTTTTTCATTTATTTCTTCAATATATGAATCAATCAATTCATAATTTAGATTATATAGTTGTCTCTTTTTTGTTTGAGCGTTATTAATTGCCTGGTTGCTGGAAGTGACTAAATTTTCATAATAACTATTTAATGTAGTTGAAATAGTATATGTTTTATTTTCTTCATTTAATTCAATTGTTGCGCCTAATACAATATTAGATCTAACAAAATCTCTTCCTTTTCCGTGTCCGCTTATAACATATCCATTTTCAGGAATCTTAGATACATTTACATTTAATTCTACTACTGTTCCTTCGCTATCTACCGCAGCTTCATATCCATAAACATTTGTTCCAGTGCCAGATGCGCCATTATATGACCAGCCATCTTTATAGATAATAGTTTGGTTTTCTCCACGATAAGCTGGGAATGGTGAAGTTTCTGTTTCCATTCCTTTAGGATTCATTTCTGGAGTAGGATTAATAAAATTATATGTTCCAGTTACCTTTCCACCAAATCTGATGAAATCAAAGCCAACCATTTTAACTTCATCACCAGTATTAAATAGTTCTCCTCTTACTAGAAGTCCTCTATAGCCTTCTCCATATGCACTTAATACGAAACTATTATCTGGTATAACTGATCCAGAATCATCACCTGTTCCAAATCCTCTAAATGACACTACTTTGAAAGTATTTAATTCAAAATCATATGTACAGGTCATTTCTGTGCCATAAATATTAGTTCCAGTCTTTTCACCAAACTGATAATCATAATAAACAACCATTGGTGCACTTCTTGTGGTATTAGTATTATCTACTACAATTCTTTTACCACTTGATGATTCAACTGCCTTTTTTGGTATTGTTAGTTTAGTATTTAATGTAACCTCATCACCAACACTAAATCTATTTTCATAAGATATAGGTAAAGATATTACAAATCCACCAACAGGAATATAGGTAGAACCATCTTTTTCTTCATTTATAGTATCAATAAAATAATGGCCATTTTCTTCTATACAACCATATTCTATTACATCACCCGTTCTATTTGTGGTAGTTAGGTTGAATTCAGGAGTATAGATTATTTTATCGCTACTATTAACATCTTTAAATTTAATCTCTTGTGATACTAAGAATCCACTCGCAGAATCTTCAAAATATGTTTCTGGGTTTGAATATAATCCATCTATTTTAGTATTTCCTATAGTAACACTTATATCATAAGATGAATAATCTTTATTAAATTCACCTTCAGCTTTAACGCTTAGTAATCCCCCTAACAGAAAAGAAAAACCAATAATTAAAACTAAAATAATAATCATCAATGTCTTTTTCATATAATCACCTTACTAAATGTGGTAAATAATAATCTACATTTTTAAATCTATTTTCTAGAAGTGTAATATATGTATTATTATTAAGCAGTTTTTGACTTCCAAATATTACAAATCCATCTGAAATATCTAAACATGCATCTATCTGTTCATTAACTAATGAAGAACTTAAATTATGGTATATACAAGATACACCTGTATAACAATAAACATCATCAACCCCATTAACCATCTCTTTAAGGTAATGTATTAGTGTTTGAGTATTATCATAATAAGCCATCGGTGTTACAACATCTATATAATGTTTCTTCATCCATAAACTAAAATCTTGTTTTTTAGTTTCATAAGCTTCGTTCATATTAGGGAATATCGCGGTAGAAATAACTACATCATCAAATTCTTTATCTACCATCTCTTTAACATTTTTAACAAAGTCAGTTACCTTTTGAGCTCTATATATAGTCCACTGAGAATAATTAGATGATATGGCTTTTTTGAATGTTTCTAAAAGGGTTGAACCTTCTTTAACTTCTCTTCCTACTGAATTTAAGAATTCACTCATCGCTACATCAGTATATCCTGTATCATCAGATTTTGATGAAACCGGATATCTTATATAATCTAGATTTAATCCTTTAATATCAGAGTATTTAGATAATAGTTCATGATATACATTTATCAAAAAATCTGTTACTTCTTTATTCGCTGGATCTAAGAATATATATCCATTTCCTTCAGATTGTTTATAATCTAAATCTTTATTTAAAAGAAGCCAATCAGGATGATTTTCAGCTAATCTTCCTCTTTCAATTCCAATATAGAAATCCTCTACCCACGCATGAACTTCTATATTTCTTTCACTAGCGAGAGCGACAAACGCAGATAAATAATCTTTATATTCACCATAATCAAATGAACTAAATCCATTATAGTATGGTAAAAAATTAGATTTGTATATAGCCATACCATGATATATGGTTTCAAGGTATACAATATTAATTCCACATCTAGAAAAAATATCTAATGTCTTCTTAATTCCATCTAGATTAGTTTCATCTCCCATTACATTAGGCCTATGCCAAATACCAACGGCCATAGGAGAACCTACATATGTTATTTTTTCTTTTGTAGTATATTTATCATCTGTCATAGTTATCTCACTTGTTGATTCTATTAAATCCGTGCTTGTAGCGCTATTTTGTGTTGTGTTTTGATTGGTTTTGTTTGAATATGTTTCAAAAGTTAAATCACATCCAACTAGAAAACATAATATTATTAAAGAAATAAATGTTAATAATTTTTTCATTTAGATACCTCAACATCTATTTCAAACATTCTTTTCCAAGGCATTCTAACTTCATTTAATTTGTATTCACTGTAAATATTGAAGAAATTCTCTTTCATATATTTATTTAGTTCATCTCTAACAATTATAGAAACTTCACCTTGAGTATCACCGCTATCAAAATAGTTAAGCCCTAGTTTAGGCAACATGTTCTCAACAATATATTTTCTCATCTTCGCTTGATAAATCAGATCATCATATAATCTCTCAACAACAAATATTGAGCTATTATCGCTTCTTCCACTATAAGAAATTACAGTTGAAAACGCTATAACAGTACCTAATGAATTAGATGATGTGTTCCACCCGCTATAACAATCTATATTGTTAATTCCAAATAGTTCATTTAATAATTTCATATATTCAATGTTTCCGCCATTGACATAGAATTTATCCACAAGCCCAACTATTTTAGAATTTTTTTTAGCGATAATCATTCTACTAATTTGTTTTATATACGCATCTTTATCTATTATATTAACAGGGTTAACAGATTCTAATTCCTTATCCTTATCATAATTTAAAAACAAAACAATATCTGCCTTATTATAATCATCTGTAATAAGATTTCCTGATGCGTTAATATGGTGTTTAATTGTATCTAATAGGGGTTTATTCTCGTATGCAGGAATGATATCTTTAGATGATTCATACATAAAATCTAAATAGATTAATTTTTTATTAGAATTAATTTTATTAATCGCTCTAGATAATAATGTTAAACCTATTTCATCTGCGCCAGGATATAATTCAATATTATCTAATTTGAGTTCTTTTATAGCATCAAGAACCTCTATTCTATCCATCATAGTAAAACCATATGGTTGTGAATCATCCTGTGGAATAATTAGAAAATCAATTATATCTTTTGATAATGATAATGTTCTTTTTATCATCTCAAGATTCTTTTTTCTTCTATTAATATAATCATCAAGATAAGGTTTTATTTCATCATTCAAACATGAACTATAGTCTTCTTTTTTATGTATCTTAGTTCCTATTTTATTGATTATTTCACCATACTTCTCATAGTAATCAGGTTCTTCATCACTACTAGAATAGTTTGGACATCTCATAATCAATAAAAAACAATATAGAATGATGTTAGGGTTAATCTCTTTTATTCTTTTTAATATAGATAGTCTATTAGATAAAGTATCTATATCTAAATTATGGACTCTTGATGGTACAATACCACCATACAACAATTGGTCAATCGATATAACCGCAACATCAGCTTTCTTACAATTATCCAATATAAATTTTTCTAATTTACAATAATTAGTTGGTTCCTTTTTAGAGCCCAAAATGCTTCTTGATGGCTCAAGAAGTTCATAATCTTTACTACATTTTATGAGTTTCTCTGGAAAAGAGTAATTACAAGGTCTTTCATCTAGAGGAACAAAAAGTATCTTTTTAGTCATATTAATCTCTATTTTATTGTGTAATTAAAAAGCAATGCATAAAATCAATTAATATATTACCATATATTAAAATAAATAGATAAAAAAATTTAAAAAAGAAGTTAAAACTTATATTTTAAAGTTAAGAAAAAAGGCTAAGAAATTAGCCGAGTTTCTTAAGCCTCTTTTTCTATAATCAATATTGTTTTAATCTCAAATGGTTTAAACTCTAACTTTAGTGATTTACCATCTGATATTTTTCCTTTTTCTATTTCTAGAATATTTGTTTCATGGAATTCAAACGCTTTATTAAATTCAATTTCGATATTAGATCTTCTTCCAAGCGCTTCATATAGTCTTAATACTATTCCTCTATTTTCTGCCTGTTTTACTGTTTCAATAACGATTGAATCGTTCTTAATGATATTAAATAATGGAATAATATCATTATTGAATGTACGTATAGGTTCATAATTAAATTCATAAGCTTTATTTACTATATCCATAGATAAACCATTTTTATGTGGATATAAAGCGAAATTAAGATAATGAATTCCTTTATCGCTAGTTTTATCAGGATGAGTTCCACCTTTATGAAGAGTTAATCCTATTCTTTTTCCTAAACATGATGTTCCATATAAATCTTTTTTAAGTAATGACAACCCATATGATCCATCTGATAGATCGATCCACTTATGAGAACAAGTTTCAAACTTAGCTTCATCAACATATCCTGAATTATATGCATTCCTATCTAAATATCCAAATTGTATTTCTGATGAATATGTTTTATTAAATACAGATGTATCAAAGTATGTTCTTAGTAATAGGCTATCATCTTTAATATCAAGTTTAGTTTTATATTCAATTAGTGGTGAATCAGAATATAGTATTATATCTGTATAGATAAATGAATTATAGAATTTATAAGTCACTCTATAAACAATCATACTTTCACCAACCGAAACTAATTCTTGTTTAACGAAAGTAGTGTCTTGTTCTTTAAATATATAATCTTTATCTATATCCCAGTTATCATAAGTTAATGGGTAGTTTTGAGCGACTTTATAATATCCAAATAATCCTTCAACAAGTTCTATTCCATCAAACAATAAAGACGTTATTAGACCATTAGAGATTTTTCCTTTATAATACTTTGTTTCAAATTCAGTATCTGTCGCTTTTAAATTACCGCTTGATTTAATGATTTTTCCGTATCCGTTGCCATTAAATTTATATAAGGAAATATGTTTTGTTTCTCCATCTAAATTAGTATATTCTTGACCTGTTCTAGATTCAAGATAAGCTGTCCTACTATTAAATAGAGGGTTAAAATATTTACCTCTACTAGAAACAATTTCTTTATAAATATTATTAATAGTGTCTTTTAGTTGTTTAACTGTGATATCGTTTTGTTCCTTAATACATGTTCCAGGTAAAATATCATGGAATTCATTAAGCATTAATATATCATAATATTCTTCTACCCTTTCTTTATTATATGTATTAGAAAGAACACCAATTAATTCATAGTTATGCAAAGCAACTTCTAACATTTTATGATATTTTTTAATGTCGTGAATTGAAGTATATGTACCTCTATGTAGTTCTAGATATAATTCTCCAAAATATGAAGGTAGCTTATCTTTATTTAGTTTATCCATAAAATGTGATACCGTTACATGTTCAACTATCGCATCTTTATAGTTCTTAATAGTATCAATAGCTTTCTTAACCATCTCTTCAGATGGTCCTCCACCGCCATCACCAAATCCATAGGTGATTAAGACATCTGTAGTGGTAGTTTTATCAATAACATTATTTAATCTATTATTAATCACAATTGGATCTAACCAAGTATGAATAGATGTAAAATGAACAGGGACGGTTGAACCATCTATACCAATCCAATTAAATGTATCATAAGGGAATGTATTAGTATCGTTCCAACTTAATTTAGTTGTTAGAAAGTATTTGATATTTGTTTCTTTTAGTATCTGAGGCAGGCTTGCGGCGTAACCAAAAGTATCAGGAAGCCAGAAAACATCTGGTTCATATCCCGTTTCATTTTTCACAAATGTTTTACCTCTTAAAAACTGTCTACAGATAGATTCGTTACCTATCAAATTTGAATCAAATTCAATAAAGCTTGCGCCATTAGCTTCTATTTGACCATTCTTAATAAGTTCAACAACATCGTTATATAGATTAATGTCATCTTCTTTTAACCATTTTAAATATAAGACAGTTGAAAAGAAAAATTTATAATCTTTATGTCTTTTACATAATGTTACCGCATTAGAGATAGTTCTATGTAATTTATGTCTCGTTTCATTAACAGTCCAAAGCCATGCGGTATCTAAATGACTATGGCCTATTACTCCAACATAAGGAAGAATATCTTCTTTTTTAGGGTTTTTAGCTCTATCTAATATTGATAACGCTTTATCTATAGATTCCTTATCTAGTCTTTCTTCTTTTAATGGTAGTGTTTTAAATAATTCAATATATATTTCAGTATAAAATTGTTTTTGTTTGTTGGTTGTTGATACGCTATATAAATCATTTAGATAACTTAAAGAATAGACAAGTTCTTTTAAGTCCTCATCCATAGTAACTAAAGAAATATATTCAAAAACTCTATTGTAGTTAACATTATTTAAACCATATGTTTTATCTTTATTGTATGGGAATGTGCCTGGGAATGTATGAGAATAATACGCTTCAATCTCGATAACGTCACCTTGTTTTATATTATCTAATAGTACATATTTATGTATTCTTGAAGCTGAATCTTCTGCGTCTTTAACATAATCAATTAAACCAACTTCTTTAGAATTAACTTTTATTAATTGTTCAGTTGCGCCAGTTAAAGAGAATAGATAATATTTTTTATTTGTATCAAGTCTAGAAACACTAAATTTAAATACTCCGTATTCGCCTTCTGATCCCCATTTTTCATTTTCTTTTATTCTTTTACCATTAAGATATACATCATTAATTCTAATCTCATCATCAATTAGAAGGCTTTGATAAACGCTTGTTATTCTTTCGATTTTCTTAACTAATCTTTCTATCTGTTTAATATGCATAATATTCCCCTATACTGTGCCCACTGGCGGAATTGAACCACCAACTGATCCTTACCATGGATCTGTTATACCATTTAACTAAGTGGGCTTGTATTACTAATTCTATTTAATATATTAATTGATATTTAGTTATATCATTTATATTTTGCTTGTTAATCTAATAGCGATTTTATCTAATAGATCGATAGTGCTTATGATGTCTTCTTCAGTAGAGTTAACATTAATCATGCACATACGAATAGCCTTTTTACCCTTTAATGTTGTAGTAACAATATAAGCGAATCCGCTTTCATTTATCTCTTTTGTTATATCTAGGTTAAGTTCGTTTAATTCTTCAGGAGACATACCTTCTTTAGCGTAGCGGAAGTTAATTGTACCACAGCTTGGCTTAGAAATAATTTCCCAGTTCTTTCTTTTATTAAGTTCGTTTTCTACAATTATCGCATTATTAAAAGTATAATCAATCATCTCTTCAAGAAGATTAGTTCCTGTAGCTTGAAGAGTAAACCATAACTTAATCGCTCTATTTGGTCTACTCATTTCTGGACCCTTATCCCATCCATCTATATGATCCGTAGATGAAACATCTTCTAAATATTCAGGATGTTCAACAAATGCATCAAGTAGCGTTTGTTTATTCTTAACTAAAAGTGTTGAACATGAATATGTCTGCATGAGCCACTTATGTGAATCCCAAGTAAGTGAATCAGATTTTTCTATACCGCTAGATGAGTTACGATGTTTTTTAGATATAAGCGAAGATGCGCCATACGCTCCATCGACGTGGAACCACAAATTATATTTTTTAGCGATATCTCCTATTTCAGATAAAGGATCTATACTACCTGTATTAGTTGTGCCTAAAGTTCCCACAACTAAAAATGGTATTCTTCCTTCCTCTTTATCTTTAATAATAGCTTCTTCTAATGATTTTACATCCATTTTATAATCATCATCAGTATCTATTATTATTACTTGATCATTTCTAAAGCCTAACATTCTTAAAGCTTTTCTTACAGAGCTATGAGCTTGTTCAGATAGATACGCAACACCCTTTGGAAAATCAAATTCATTTAACTTGTTGGTGCGCGCAGCGATTATAGCGGACATAGTTGAAATAGATCCGCCAGATAAGAAAATACCAGAGCACGTGTCAGCTTTATATCCGGCTAGAGATCCCATCCAAGCACAGATTTTTTCTTCGATGATTCCACCACATGGACTCATATTGAAACTTCCTGCGTTCGCATTGAAGATATCTGTAAGAATAGATCCTGCGATAGAATAAGGCGATACTGCGGAAGAAACAAATGAGAAAAATCTAGGATGTTGAGCTAGAATCTGTTTATTAAAAACATAGTTCATTAACTCTTCTTCAACTTCAATAGCGTTTCTACCGACTTTAGGTATATTTATTTTTTCGAATTCTTTAATCTCTTCTTCTGTTGGTAAATGAGATATTTGGGCTTCTCTTATATTGTTGTGTGCCGCAATAGCTTCGTAAAGACGTTTTTGAAGAGACTCAAGTTGTCTTTCCCTTTCGTTTTCATTCTTCTTATCGAACTGAAACCTATCGAACATATTAATCCTGCCTTATATCTTTAGTATTTTTCCAATTACATTATATATTTATTTTTTTATTTTTATGATTTATTTTTTTAATAAATATAAAAGTATTTTTATATAAATCAACAGGTTTCTATTTTAAATTAGCTTTTTATAAGATAACTAAATAAAAAAATAAGAAAACTTAAATTAAAAGTACATGGTTATAAAACCCATAACT
>OCVV011289864.1_pt1 | contig 36501 bp, 57 predicted proteins | sample 1539721 | NCBI WGS metagenome assembly OCVV01 (sample SAMN02144230, study PRJEB22623) | gut metagenome | biome: sheep rumen | host: Ovis aries | place: New Zealand | reverse complement strand
TGCAGAGTCTGTAAGCTTTATTCGTGAAGCAATTGAAAGAGGAGATGTTGAATATGTCTGATGCAAATAGAGCTTATGAAGTGATTCTTGAACAGTACTCTGGTGATTCAGAGTTTGTTGAAAGTTCAATCAGTAAGGCAGCAGATTACGTTGCAAGTCGTTTGGGTACTCTTGAGGACTTAACAGGCGACTTTAGTATTGATGATATTTATACAGCAGTAAGGTGGATAAAAGAAGATGCCTAAGAAAGGTACACAGTCTGATAAAGAGGGCCTTGTAAAGGAGATTGACATTCTTGGGTCTAAATGGAAGATTTGTTATCGTGATGATGACATAACTTTTTCAGAGGCTAGGGGCTATACAAATTGGCCATCTCACGAAATTGTTGTGGAGAATCCTAAGAAAGACAATACAGACGTAATGTCACTTCCATTAAAAGATCAGTACATTGATATGCGCCGTGTTGTTAGGCACGAAATCGTTCACGCTTTCTTGATGGAAAGCGGACTTGATGAAAGTTCAAATCCTGCTGATGCTTGGGCAACAAACGAAGAAATGGTTGATTGGTTTGCTCGTCAGGGCCCCAAGATTTATAAAGCTTGGAAAGAAGCCGATGCAGATTAAGTACAGAGGTGAAGAATTAACCCCTGCCGAAAGACAGGAGATTGCTGACAATTTTCATATCTCAAAACACGCCGCAGAACGTTTACGGGACCGCGGCAATGTTGACATCAAAGCATTGTTGAAAGATCCTTTGATTGCATACTTTAACACAGATGGTTCAATCAATGTTGCACAAGACGAATGGAACTATCTTGTGTTTGTTTGGGACGATTACCATAAGAACTTCAATCTTATTACTTGGAAAGAAGAGTCTTGGTATGGTAAATCAGTTTTTGACAAACAGAAAATGGCACAGGCAGGTTATGGAAGAAAGAGTTAAAGCTTCTATAGAAGTTGATTGGCATAAAGGCAATGTTGTGACTGTAAAGGGCCTTACTGACTTTGACCAGATTTATGTCATAAAAGCTTACCCTCAAAAAACTTTTGCAACTGTTGACTTTCTGGGCAATCTTCTTTATAAAAAAGATGAAAACGGCAATATCGTTTTAGAAGATTACATTAAAGGCTGGGCCCTTTTCAATGAAGAAGCTTTCCCTTATATATTTTTAAACTAAATTATTGGAGGATTAAAGTGGGACCTATAATTTATTTGACAGTGGGTATCTCAGGTTCAGGAAAATCAAAGTTTGCCGATTTCTTTTTAAAAGGTGTTCAGGCTACAGAAATCAATCTTGACAATATAAGAAAAGAGCTCGGTAATGTTTCAGACCAGTCACAGAACGATAAGGTTTTTAAGATTGCTGATAATCGTATGGTTGCTGAACTTGCAGGTGGCTTTAATGTGTTTCTTTCAAATACAAACTTGCGCATAGGCTCAATCAAAGAACTTACAAGACGCTTTCCACATAATGACATTGTAGTTTTTGTTATGGAAGACGCTTTCGACAAACAGCTTTGTGCAGACCGTGTTGCTGACGATATTGAAAACGGCCTTGACCGCAGCAATGTTCCTGCTGAAGTAATTGACAATCAGTTTGAAAGATTTACAAATATGGTTAAAGAACTCAAAGCTTACCACAACCCGCAAGTAACAGTTCGTTACGTTTCAAGAGACTTCAAAATTAAATAAACTTAAAGCAGGCGACTAATTTTATATGAATACTTTCTATGGTGTTTGGTCGCCTGCTTTAGGTGTCTTACCTTCAGTTACAGATTTAGATTTTGCCGCATATTATATAACAGAGAGCGGAGCGCTTAACGGTACCACATATACAAAAGATCATTGGCTTGTTTACATTTGTGAGTCAAGAGGCACTCTTTCAGAACGCTCTTATTGGCGTATCACTGACGGTATAGTTTGTTTCAATCCTGATAAACATACAAATGTCCCAGATGCAGGTTGGTATACAAAAGTACGACTTGATAATGCAGGAAACATAGTTGCAGGAGGCGACATTGAGTATGAAGATTTGCCTCAAGAAGTTTATCAAAAACTCGAAGCAATAACTGACGACAATCTTAACAAGCTGATTGCTAAACAACTCAGCACAATCTTTACAAATAATACACTCAACCCAATTCAATTCAAGTTTGACCCAGCTACAGGAAAAATTTCTGCAAACTTAAAACTTGATGAAGAAACAATCAGCATCAATGAATTTGGACAACTTTGCGCTGTAGGTCTTCCTGAAGGTGAAGCAGGCGGAAGCAGCTCGGGTGGTGGAACAATCAATGTTGATTTGTCTGCAATCACATCAGAGATTACACAATTAAAGAACAGACTTAACACAGTTGAAGAGTCGATTATAAAAATAAAGCCTCTCCCAGGTGATGGTATTAAAGTTGAGGTTACAAAAGGCGGTTCAGTTATCTCTGTCGACATTGATGAAAACTCATTGGGATTTGATAGAGAAGGCCGTTTGTGTGTTAACCCAGACATCCTTTCAGATTACTTAAATGGCGAAGGCGGGGATTGTGCAAATCACCAACACACTGCTTCACAGATAAAAGACCTTGAAGAATTTGTAAAGAACATTATCAACAATGTATCTCTTTATCAAACTTTGGTTCAGAACTTAAGCAACCTCATTGATGAAGAAACAATCATTATCAATAAGAACGGGCAACTTGAAGCAATTGCAACAAATGTTCAAAAGCATCAGCATAAGATGGCAGACATCACTGATCTTAACCCAGAGATTGCTGATGTTTGGGCAACTAATCAAAGACTTCATAAATCAAATGATAATCAGGACTTCAACAGCGGCGCGGTTATGATGTCATCATTGACTGTTGGCGAAGTATTGATTGCATTTAACCAACTCTTAAAAGATTATAAAGATGCAATTGATAACATAGACGACAGAGTTGGAACAATCGAGCCTACAGAGCCTGAATGTCTTGACTTAATTGATATTAAAAATAAAGCAGAAGAGATTGAAGTTCTTGATGTTACATCATTAAAGAAAACTTATGCTTCAAATAAAATTCTCGTAGGCACTGATGGTATTGTATTTTATAATGGATGCCGTGTCGAAGCTTACATTGATGGCAACCTTGTAGAAACATTGAATTGTTATGATGATGGGGATACAACTTTTGGAGAAGGTAAAAGAGGTAACTTCAATATAACATATTTTGGAGAGGCATATCCTAAGTTCAAATCATTTCACGGTTATTATAAAGGCTTCTCTTTTGATTATGAGGCTGATGCTGCAGAAGGTACTCACAAGATTTACTTTATTCAAAGAGACGCAAATAACCCAGACATTTTCTGGAAATCAAATGCTGTTTATGTAAATGTGTATAATGATTTTGAGCCTTCAGGAAGAATTGATATTGTAAAGCAGCCTACATACAACAATTATGTATCAGGCGTAAAAGCATCTAAAGGTGATATTGATATTGCTTTCAGACTTATCGTAAAGAACTTCAAAAATCAGTATGCGCCTATTGACCCAATCATAGTTGATGCGGGTTATAACATCCCTTGTGAAGCTTATGAATTAAGTAACGGCCAACTTATATATGAAACAAAAGAAATCTCAATGGATGATTTCTTTGGTAAGATTAAACTTATTGCAGAAGTAAAAAGCCTTACAAAAAGTACAACAATCGAACAAGAAACCGACTTTATCAATATAGATTACTCTGATGAAGAAGAATACCGTTATGTAGGCCTTTCTCCTTATGCGCCTGAAGATGGTGTTATTGAAGCAGTTCAAAAATATGTGCCTACAGATAAACTCCCTATTGATGAAGCACAAGTAAAAGATCATAATGCAATTATTGGTAAAACTGATTATACACAATTTGGCATTGGACCTGATTACAGTGATAAGCCTGCAACACAAACAATAACATTAAGATTCCCTTGTCCTAGAATGAACAACTTCTTTATGGATATTGTTGATGACGAAGAAAAGCCTTACCCAGTAAATAAAAATGGAACATTAAAAGGTATTGAAATTTATGCATCAGTTGCGCCTTCAAATGTTCTTACTCGTTGGGTAAATTGTAATGTCCCTTATGCAGGTTTTGGACATTGGTCCAACAGAGAAACTTTCAATGGCCTTGACTTGTTCAGAAGCACACAAGAAAGAAGATGGGTTACTTTTGGTAAAGATCCAATTGTTGATGAAGGATATTTATACATAAAATTATTGATAAGCAAGCCTGTTAATTTAAGAGCTCTTATCAAGTCGATAGAGGAGTCAATCAATGAGCGTAGATAAATATACAAAACATATTGCAGAAGCCTCATATAAGAATGTTATCAAGAACAAATCAAACACTGATAACAATCTTGCTTGGTATGAGGAGCCTGAAACAGTATCACCTAAAGTTGATGCAAAATCAATATGGCTTGACTCTGAATATATTCCTGCATCCCCTGAAGGACTTATTTGGCGCGGCGATTTATATTATGCAGCAATCGGCGGAAGTTCAGTCCCAGTTGTTGAAAAGTTTACACATATCAAAGTTGATAAAGTAAATGACCGCGCCGTTTTCTTTTCAGAAAAACTTATTGATGTTATTCAGAATGAAGAATGGCATTTAATAATTGAAGATGCGAATGGTGATGTAATTCCTTTTGGCCTTAAAAAGTGGACAGTTGATATAGGTGTAGGTTATCTTTCATTTACTGATGGTATGCCTGAATATGATATGCCATTCTATGTTTCAGGTTATCGTTATTGTGGACGCAAACTTCCTGAACATATGATTACAACAGATGGCCGTCAGGAGATGCTCCCAGATTATACACCTGAAAAAGACCAACAAGTTGCAACAAAGCAGTATGTTGACCAAGAGCTTAGTAAGATTGGCGTTGATGTAAATAAAATGATACCTCCTGAGCCTGCAACTTTTGATGGCAAGGACTTAACTTTTATTTGCGAAAAAGAATTTGATGCAACAGACATAAAAACAAATGAACACTACGACCACGTTATCCTTGACGATTATGAGTTTACAATTGATGTCCCAGAATTTTATAACCCTGGGTTTGGCACTGTAAGATTGCTTGTAAGTGTTAATGGAGTTTGGCAAGAAGTAGGAAGAATTGAATTAGACTTAAATAACCCAGTTGCACAAGGCTTGGTAATTGATTATGCTGGTGAAGCCTATCCTGACTCTTTATCAGCAAGAGGATTTTTCAAAAAGATTAAGTGTCACTTTACATCAACATTAAAAGAAATGTCAGGTATTATATCTTCTCATATTTATCCTATGATATTCAAAATGTCATATACATATAACTCAACAATCTTCTTCTCAAATGAATTGGTTGTATGTGAAGAGTTGCAGCAGGATAAAGACACTTTATTAAATGAAAGAATTGTGTTATCAACAAATCCTACTACTTTTGGATATAGATATGTTTCAGGTATTTTGACACCTAGAGCAGGAGATGTAATTACTGCATCCAACCTTGATTACAGAACATTAAAGAAGTTTACAAAAGGGACTCATATTTCAAAGATGAAAGCATTTGGCCTTGAATATGAAAGATTCCCAGAACTTACTTATGCAGCTTACAACCCGCCTCTTGAAATCAAAGAAGACTTAGTTATTCCTGAAGGCATTTACCAAGAAGTTACAAAAATTGATGCTGAGACTTATAACATATTTGGTGAAGTAAATGGCGAACACCACGCTGACTACAACTTCCGTGTTGATACAATCTCTGATGAAAGTCGTCGTGTTTACTCAGGTGAAGTTCAAAATCAAATGATTGTAAACAGCTGCGGTGAATGGGACCCTCAAACAGATTTGAGAAACTACAATGAATTGCAAATGCTCGCAGGTAAGTATCAGTGGCCTGAAAAAGACTTCTCAATCAACGGAACTGGGTATATTACTTCAGGTGTATTCTCTGATGTATCTTGGATAAAGACAGGACTCGATTACAGTGAATGTCCTAAGAGTGGCAAGCGTTATGTAACTTTGAAATATGATATGAAAATCGCAAACGGTATTTTCATTAACTTTGAAGACGCTGAAAATATAACTCAAGATAAAGATACAAAAGCTTTCAATGTTGACTCAATGTACATTAAAGTTTTAGGCGCAACAGATTGGCTTGATGCAAAAGCGCCTTATGATGGTATTGGTATCAACGATAAATGGATGCAAGGTTGTCTTGCAGTTCAAGATTCAAAAGAAGGCAAAATATATTGTACTTTCGGCCCTAAACCTATCGAAGGTATTTTATATATTCGTGTCGGAGTAAGATACGACCAACATATCAAGTTCAGAGATATTACGATAAAAGAGAACATTTAATATTTAAACTAATTTGATAGGATGTATATAAACGACGATTGTTTTAAAATAATGGCATCCCTTGAGGATGCCTCAATTGATTTGATTTGCACAGATCCTCCCTATGCAATTTCATTTGATGGTTCAAATCATATGCAAAACTCTGACTGGGATAAAATGTCTGATGAAGAATACGAGGGTTTCCTTGACAAATTCCTGGCGGAATGCAAAAGAGTGTTGAAGCCCACAGGTTCAATGTGGATGTTTTATGGCATAACAAAAATTGAAACAGTTATAAAATGTGTTAACCGCAGCGGCTTATTCAATCATTGGGAAAACGCGATGGTTTATTGTCGACCTAAAGGAAGAGGTGCAACACATAAGCTTAAGTCACAACGCGAAGAGATTATGCATTTGACAAAAGACCCGACAAAATACACTTGGAATGCAGTCGAGTATTTAAGAGAAGTTATCGTTCCTTATGTAAAGGATGGTAAGCCAAGAGGTTGGGCGCTTGACCAATCAACAGGAATGAGAGTAAGATGGACAGGAATTGGCAATGTTTCATTCTTTACTCCTCCTGCTTATAATAATGTCGGTGAAAAACAAATACACAGCTGCCAAAAGCCTGTCTTATTGTTTACTGAATTGATTATGATGTCATCTCTTAAAGGACAAAAAGTTCTTGACCCTTTTATGGGTTCAGGTTCTTCAGGAATTGCAGCATATCTTTGTGACCGTGATTATATCGGGGTTGAACTTGAAAAAGATATGTTTGACAAGGCACAACAATGGTATAAAGACGCGACTGGGAATACAAGATGTCATCAATTCTTAATGGAATATATCAAAAAACACGCAAGTTCTTCAGAAAAAGGATTTCGATTTGGTTGGGATTCAAGATTGATTTTACCAAAATAAATTTACTCTTAATTCTTTTTTTATTCCCTCCATTATAGTTCAAAAATTCGCCTTTAAGCAGAATTGTGTTAATTTAATTTTATGAAAAACACAATTATTATAAATCTTTTTGGTGGCCCAGGGACAGGAAAGTCAACAGGAGCAGCTTATATATTTTCACAGTTGAAGCTTGCAGGAATTGACTGTGAATATGTTTCTGAATTTGCAAAAGATAAAGTTTGGGAAGACAATTCTGAAGTATTCAAAAATCAGTTTTATGTCACAGGCAAACAGGCTTTCAAAATCAGCCGCTGCTTTGGTAAAGTTGATGTAATTATTACCGACTCTCCAATTTTGCTCGGTGCCTTGTATGCGCCAGAAACATCTCCAAAGTTGAAAGAAGCAATCAAAGAAGAGTTCAACAAATACGGCGATGCAAACTGTAACATCTTCTTAAAGAGAATAAAGCCTTATAATGCAAATGGCCGTTTTCAAACAGAGGACGAAGCAAAAGGGATTGATACAGAAGTAAAAGAATTCCTTGATGCAAACAAATATGAATATGATACTTATGATGGAACAAAAGAAGGCTATGATAACATTGTAGGCCGTATCATTGGTTCACAGGGTATTCAAGAGGTTCTTGCAAATGCTTAAACCAGAAGACATTTCAAAAGCTTGGACAAATTTCAAACAAATTGAAGGAACTGAAGACTACCCAACTTTGTTCAAGTTTACAGTTATGGGTTCAACTTTTTATGCCGCACAGGATAAAAAAGGCAAAATATGGACAAGAAAATCCCCAGCGGGACTTGCGGGACTTGTTAATATAAAAATAACAAAACTTAAAGACCTTAAGTAGGAGACATTAAAATGGTGGAGAAAAATCTCTATGTCACTTATGCAGACGGTTCTGAGGAACTGTTAAAAGATCAGTCAATAAAAGAAAACCCAGTTGCTTTCGTTTATCAGGTAAAGTCAGACTATCCAGTTGACTTTCAAAATCCTTTCTTACAATCAATTGCAAAAGATTACCCAGAAGCTGCAATTACTTGTGTTCACCTTAATGAACAGGGTATTCCACAGGCTTCTTTTGATTGGCGAATTAAGAAAGCTTTTATTGATACAACACAGTCATTAAAAGCTATGTCACATTGTACTCGCCTCAAGGTATGTTGTCTTATTGTAAAAAATAATCGTATAATTTCAACAGGTGTAAATGGCACGCCTAAAGGCTTTAAGAACTGCGATGAAGTATTCAGCCCAACCGAAAGATTGACAAAAGGTTACTATGAAAGACATCATCAGTTCTCTGAAGCTTATGAAGTTCACGCTGAAATGAATGCTGTACTTGAACTTGGCCGCAACACATCAATCGACAATTATGAAAATTTGGAACTTTATTGTTCGACTTGTCCTTGTGCAGGGTGCGCAAAGATGATTGCACAATCAGGTATAAAGAAGGTTTTTTACGCTGAAGCTTATGACCGAATGCCAGACGGCGCAAAGAACTTGCAGGACTTTGGTATTGAGGTTTACAAAATTTAATATTCCACTAATTGTACATAGCACAAAGTGTTAATATTATTTAAGTAAATAACCTCAATGAGGTTTATAATAAAATTAAGAGCTCAAAGAGCTATAGGAGAAAAACAAATGAGTGATGAAGTAATGTACTCAAGAGCATCGTCAGAAGATGATGACGCATTCAACGAATGGCTTAACAGCGAGGAAAAGAAAGCCGCTGATAAGAAAGCTGCACAGGAAGCCGCAAAAGAAGGCGGCGATTACGACGACATCAAGTATGTCGGCTTGTCAAAAGACCACCCTACAATCGTTCGTTTCGTAGGAAACTTTGTTGAGGAAGATCCTCTTGCTCACCGCAAAAATCCAACAGATATGAAGTTTATGCACATCTCAAAAATCAAAGGTGATGATGGTAAACCTTTCTATCTTTATCTCCCTCTTCGTGGTGATGACCCTGAGCAGGACCACTTGATTTGGCGTATCGTTGATAAGGTTCTTGAGAAAGAATGGATTAAAGACCCTAAGACAGGAAAGAAAGTAGGCGTTGAAATCCACGCAGAAGATCATCCTGAAATCTATGAAATGGTTAAAAAGGGTGGTTACACTCCTTCTGATGGTGAATGGCCTTACAAGTGTGCTCGTGGTTGGAAAGCTCCTGAGATGTTGCTTATCAACTGTATTGACCGCCGCGACGATTGGTGTAAAACAAACAAACACACAAAGCTTCTTTCAAAGAGCGTAAAGGAAGGCGTAACAAAAGACGGAAAGCCAACAGAGTTTGCTGAAAAAGGTGTACCTGCTTATGGCTTCTTCGGTCCACTTACACAGCTCCGTAAGAACTTCAAAGTAGGTTGGGAACACTTCGATGTTGTTATCACAAGAACAGGTGAGAAGACTGACACAACAAACAATCTTTTCAACGGAACAGTTTCTGCAACACCTGAAGCAATTAAAGCCGGCTTCGATAAGTCAATGGGAATTGACCCATCAGAATATAAATACATTTCTTTTGAAAATGATTTGACTGATGAAGAACTTACTTATCAGCGTTATGACCTTGATAAGAACTTCAAGGAAACTTCTTACTTCACAATCAAGAAGCACTTATACAAATCAATTCAGAAGATTGACCTTGCTTTTGACACAGACTTCGCAAAGCAGTTGGACAGCCTTGTTGAAGAAGAGTCAAAGAAATGGCAGGCAGAACATCCTAAGAAAGATGAAAAAGCTGCAGAAGCAACTGTTGCAGAATCTGCAAAGGTTGAAGCTGACATCCCAGTAGACAATCCTGCTGATGCTCCTTCTTTCGATAAGATGGAAACAGTTCAGGAAAGTGCTCCTGCACAGGCAGCTGCTCCTGTAAGAAGAGTTGCTGCAACATCAGGTTTGAGTGCTGAAAAGATTGCAGTTCTTAAGGGATATGCTGAACTTACTGATGAAGAGAAATCTTACATCAAAGATGTAGTTCTTAAGGCTGATGGTTCACTCGACCACGTTGAATGGACAGAGAATGCTCCTGCACTTCTCGATTGTCCTGCAGCAGATGGCGGTTGTGGACAGCTTTCGCCAAACTCATTCAAACTTTGCCCTTGCTGCGGAAAGCATTTTGCGTAATTTGATTACGAAATAATTTAAAAATATTGAGGACGGAATTAAACTTCCGTCCTTTTTTCTTTATATTATTATTGTAAATCGAAAACAAGGAGCAAATTATGACAGGAAGAATGCTTAAAAAATATCTTGAAACCCGCAAAGAAGGATATACTTATATTGACCCAAGATTTCCTAACATTCACATCGAGTTTGAGTTTTTGAATTACGATGAAAAGGGAAATTATATCCCAGAAGAAAAGTGGGAAAAGTTTGATGCAATTGATGTTTGCTTTGTAAACACAGGCGCAATCCTTCAGGTAAGAGTTGACAATGACAATGTTGATGCTGCTCTTACAAAAGTTGCAAGAGTTTTCAATAAGTTCAGCAAGACAGACGGTATTGTAGAATAAGGAGTTAAGATATGATTTGTCCAAGAATTAAAAGCACATCGCTTACTTTCAGAATTGTTAATATGATTTATGTACTCGGCCCACAAAACCGAGCCCAGATAAATGAAGAGATGGGAGTACAGCCTTACATAAAGGCAAGTGCTTGGAACAGAGCCAAGGAAAGATCAGTTGAAGTACGTCGTGTAAACGGTGTGAACAATTGTCAGCTTGCCCATCTTAGACGTATCGGAGTTTTGAAGTACAGTGAAAAAACCCGACTTTGGAGTTTGGGACCTAACGCAAAAAAGATGATGAAGCAGCATCCTGAATTATGGGGTGATATTGACTAACTAAAAGGAGTCAAATATGGAAAAGATACTTGAAGAGTTTGAAGATGTTCGAAGAGAGCCAATTTACAGTGGTAATCTTGACGGCTATACTTCTTTCAAAGAGGCGTCTCGCCGCTCTCTTAATCGTGTCTTTAACAATCTTGAAAAGTTTCCTTATGTAATTGTTTCATCAAGCAGAAACGAATGCTCTGAGGAAGAAAATCGAGCAAGATTTGCAAAGCTTAAGGACATTGTAAAAAATAATGGGTTCAGCTTTATCCCAGTAAAAGGTGGATATATTGAAGGCGCTGACTCTGATGCTCCTAAACAGGTTTACGAAGATTCTTTGATAATCTTCCCAGTCGGAAGAGACAGAAATGTAAAGTCAGAAGAAGACTTGTTCAACTTTGGTTTGCAGCTTATTCAGTTCGATCCTGTTCAGCAAAATGAAGCAGGAGAATTTGTAGGTGACCCAACTGATGTTGAATGCTTCGGACAAGACTCTTTCCTTTTCAAAGGAAAAAATAAAGTCGCTGCTTATTACAATAAAGACGGCGAAAAAGACTTTGAAGTTGGTAACAATTATGTTGTAAATGACAAGTTTGCACAGTATTTTACCCAGCTTGCAAAAGATCACGGCAAAGAAAATGTTGGAAAGTTTACTTTTACTGAAGCTTATATGACTTGCGAGCCAAGAACAATTCAAGGTCGCCACGTCAGATACTTGAAAGGTGAACTTGTAAATTACTACTAAAATCAAATCAATTAAATTCATAATTTACTCCTTGAAGGAGCGGCAATTTAAAACGAACGCCGCTCCTTTTTTATGTTAATATAACAATATGAGAAAATTCAAAGTAGAAGAGCCTATTGAGCTTAATCGTCATAATGATGATATAATCAAAAATGAGCTTCTTGCTCCGTTATATCAAAAAGTAATCAACGGTAATGTCGTAAAGACAGGTGCTAATGCTTCTCAGGTTGAAGGACAATCTTCTTATGCCGAACTTCTTGCAAGAACAATTCAGCTTGACCCATATTCACCTTATGTTTACATTGATAAAACTTTTCAAACGCCAAAGAAGTATGTAAAGTCGGAACTTGATTGGTACAAGTCTATGGACTTATCAATCATAGGACACGAAGGGATTGAAAGCAACCCAACTTGGCAGTCGTGCTGCACAAAAGATGACAAAAAAGAAATCAACAGTAATTATGGTTGGTGTGTATTCAGTGAAGAAAACGGAAGTCAGTATGATGAGTGTTTGAATGTTTTGAAAAAAGACAAGACAACTCGTAATGCAATTATTGTTTATAACCGTCCTTCAATTTATAAAGATTATAAAAGAGACGGAATGCACGATATGATATGCACAATGTATTCACATTTCTTCATTCGTGATAACAAACTTTATATGGTACACAATATGAGAAGTAATGATGTTCGTTACGGCTTTATTTGTTCTGATCTTTCTTGGAACTGTTTTGTGTATCAGAATATGTATGAAGATTTGAAAGAAGCATATCCTGACCTTGAAGTTGGCACAATTATTTGGACATCAGATTCAATGCATATCTATGACCGTCATTATGATGACCTCAAAAAACTTTTTGATGCAAGGTCTGCATTTGATGAAGCAAAAAAGCAAAATTGGTGGAATGATTAAGTATGGAATTTAAATCTTGTGGTAAATGCAAAGACGGGTACATATACAAAACTGACCCGACAGGTTTCTTTCAGGTCGCTACGGAGTGTGATTGCCACAAGAAGTGGGCAGCAGAAAATTTGTTAGAGAAACAGTACAAACATAACGGATTTGATATGCGCCACTTCAATTACTCACCTCGCTCATACGCAGGGACAAAGTCAGTGGCCGATAAAGACCGACTAATCAATTATGTAAAACAGTTTGAAGTCAACCCAGAAGTAAGACAGTTGATGGTTTATATGTATGGGCCGAACGGTACACAAAAGTCAACACTTGCATCTTGGGTTGGTAAGTCTTTATTGTCAAAAGGCTTTTCAGTAAGATATGTATTGATGAATGATTTGATACATACACTTATGGATGCTGAAGACTTCAATGAAGAAAGAAAAGAAAAAGCAATTGCAAAAATTGAAAAGCTTGAGAACACTGACCTTGTAATTGTTGATGAATCTTTTGATAAAGAGAAGATGAAACTTTACAAAAGTGGTTTTATGTTATCCTTTCTTGACTCTTGGATTCGTAAAAGAACAGGCCAGTTGAATAAAGGCATTTTATTTGTAAGTAATGTAAAGATTGAAGACATCGAGTCAAATGGACTTTCTCATTCAATCCAAGATTTTGTTGAAAGAGAAGTTAAGTTGCACAATTGTTATCTTCAGTTCTTGGACAATTATTTGCAATCTACGACTGTCGAGTTTACGGGCAGCTTATTCTAATTTGAGGTTAATTTAAATATATGAATTCAAAGGTTGAAAACTTAGATGAGCAGACTTCCGTAAATGTTGCGGAAATGAGATTGCTTAACGCCCTTTATGTAAATAAAGATAACTTTCAAGTAACAGGCGTTGAAAAAGATTTGTTCGTCCACGAGACCTACAAAGACATTTTTGACTCAATCGAAAAACTTACAAATAACAATATCCCGCTTACTCCTCAGGCATTGTTCCAAGATGCATCAGCAAGAAACATCAATGTTACTTTTGATGTTATCAAAGCTATAGCGGGTATCAATTCAAATAAAGATGTTGTTATCAAAGACGCAGTTGAAATGCTACAGGACACAAAGATGTCTGTAAATGCTCTTAAGCGTCTTGATGAAGTAAGAAAACTTGTTTCAGAAAATCCAATTCGTAGTGATGAAGTAAACGAAAAAATCAAAAAACTTTTGTATGAAAGCGAAAGTGATTTGATGCCGATTGCAAGAAAGCAGCGTATTATGACTCTCGAAGATGTTGAAAAAACATATATGGAAAACTTCGAAGAGCGTAAGAACGGTAAGCAGTATATGTTCGGCGACCCAATCCTTGATAAGTATGTAAAGTATGGACCTGCTCCTGGGTGTGGTGGTTTGATTGCTGCAGCAACAGGTATGGGTAAGTCTGCTTGGTGTTTGAACTTGATTAACAGAATGATGGTATCAAGAGTTCCTCTTATGTATTACTCATTGGAAATGGGACTTATGGATACTTTTGACCGTGACATTGCTTTGAACACAGGAATTGATATGGACACAATCGTCAATCCTCCTGACAAAGAAATGTTTGAGATGGTTAAGAAAGAAATTAAAAATCAGTTCGCAGTATTAAAACAAAATCCAAACTTCCGTTTCAGTGAATGTGCTTCGATTTCTTTAACACAGGTTAAGCAGGACATTAAAAAGTTTCAGCAGGACATTGGCCAAGAATATATGGTTGTTGTGTTCGACTTGCTTTCAATGATTAAAGAGTTTATGATTACTGATGAAAAAGGTATGAACTTTGCACAAGGTATTGAAGTTGCAATCAACGTCCTTAATGCAATGGCAAAGGAACTTGGTTTCCATTATATTGCTGTTCTTCAGATGAATCGTAAAGGTGAAGGTGAAGCACAACATATTGATGACCTCGATGACTTGAATAGGTTCCGTCCTGTAAGAAATCAAATTAAGAACGCAGGCGCATTCCTTGAGCGTGTTCGTTGGGCTGTAGGTTTGTTCAGACCAAAGTATTATGCTGAACTTTATATTGAAGACAAAGAACTCTGGGAAGATCTTCCAGATTATTGTGAAATGCATATGCTTAAACAAAATCAGGGTAAGATCGGTCGTCTAGGAAAGTATTTGTTTGACCCAGACATTATGAAAATGACACCACTTGAAGAAGATGATGATGAAGACGAGGAAAAAGCATCTGAAGAAAAAGAGGAACAGTAATGGCATATAAATTAAACATTGATGGCGAAGATAAATTTCTTTTTGGTCCTTTTGAAGAAAAGGTAAATACAATTAAGTGTGAAAATTGTGGTGATCTTTACAAAGCAGAAGGGCAAACTTTTATTTGGGAAATGGATGACCGCTTCAAAGGGCTTTGCCATCATTGTTATCTTCAAAAACTTAATGACAATTTTACTGAGGAAGATGCTCTTAGTTTTGCAAAAGAGGCTTTAAGCAATTATGATTATATGGGAAGGCCACGAGTAAATTCCGATGTTAATAACGAGAATTGGGAAAAATATGTTGAGCCAAAAATTGAAGAATTGATTGAGGCGGAAAAGAAAGCTGCAGAAGAAGCATATCGTCAAGAAAAATTGAATGAAGCACAACAGATTATTGATGATGCAAGAAATGCACATCCTAATGGTAATATGAATCCTGATTGGTTTGAGCTTGAAATTATTGCAAAACTTCTTGAAAGAATAGACAAGCTTGAAAATAAAATATCTTCAAGAGATTGGAGAAATGAGCCATTTTCAATATGAGTTTGAAAGAAGTTGTAAAAGGCAGAAGAATGAGTGAGATGAAAGAAGTCAATCTTGCTTTCGAAGAAAATATTTTAGGTAAATGGGTAGCAACATTTGTAAAGCCTGAAGATTATGTTAAAGGGTACTCAATACTTAAATGCGGTGAAGATTATGTTGCAATACAAAGCAAATTTGATGACAACCCTTGGAATTTTTCAAAAGATTATTACAACTCATTTACTATTGAAGAGTTTGATGATTGCCTTATAATAACCGCGCCCCGAAAAGAATACATTTATAAAGATGTAAAGTTGACATATCGTTATGACAGTTGGAATGGATTTTTATGATAATTTAGAAACTGAAAAATTAGAGTTTCACCTTGACCAAAACTATGATTATGTTTCTGACTGGGTAAAGCCTATAAACTATGTTAATGGCCATACGATTATTTTTATGAATGATGAAGTTTGGGCATTTCAAAATTGCACAACGTTATCTTGGTTTAAGGCAAAGCAAGATGCAGACTTTAGCTTACAAGATAACGATAAAGAGATTGTCTTAAAGGTTCACGACCCAGGAGTTTTTGATTGGGATGCGAAGTTTACAATATCTTATAGGTGCTTTACAAGTTAGTGATAAACTTATATCCTAAAAGTTGAGCAGATTCTTCCAATGAAACTTTGTGTTGTCTTAAAAGAGTATGTCTTGCAAAAGTTGCGTCAGCAATTGAATGATAAGGACCATAAAAGTCGTAGTCGTCATATAAGTAGTATTCATTATTTGCTGTTACGATTTTTAACATAAAAATTTAGTTAATATAAAATATAAGATTATGGCACATTTCGGTGCTAGGGAGAATATATGTTTATAAAGAAAAAAGAAAATTGTCGTGAAGGTGGCCAAAGAGGTTATTTTTTGTTAACTTGTGACTTTGCTTCTCTTCAAGCGCGACTTGCTTCAATTGATACATTTCTTAATGAATGTCCTGACTCAACATTTGACTCACCTGAAGGACAGAAAGCTAAGCCTGACCCAGTTCTTTATTCAGTATATCGTGATGGCTCAGATACATCTGACTTGCACTCGATGACAGGTTTTGGTACATTCGTAGGTTCGATTGGAATGAAAGCAATCAGAGTTCACGATGATGTTGATAATAAAGATTACGTTTTTGCAGATACATCAAAAGTAAGAGTTGAAAGAGCAGGTTGTCCTGCTGATGGTTTAGTTGTTAAAGCTTGTGAATTACAGCCTACTGACCATATCCTTGAACATATGAAAAAGTAAGGTGAACAATGGTTGGAGTAATGGTTTGCGGTTCAAGGACAATTACTGATGTGCCTTGGATTGAACATCAAATAGAAGAGTATCTTAAGTTTGTTTATAAAGACCAAGAAGCAAAATATGGGACAGGCGATAGAGATTTTGTAATTATTCAAGGTCTTGCTCGTGGTGTTGATAAAATTGCAAAAGATTGGGCAGATAAACATAAAGTTCTTACTTGGGATTTTCCTGCTGAATGGGATAAATATGGTGCGTGGGCAGGCTTTAAGCGGAACATTGAGATGGTAGACAAGTGTGATTACTGCCTTATTCTATGGGACGGACAAAGTAGAGGCACAAAACACGACATTATATTATGTCAATCAAAAAATAAGCCACACAAAATAATTGTTTATAATAACCCACGAAAGATAATATAAGTTCCACTAATTATTTTATTAGTGGAGACTATAATGGCTGAACAAATAAAAGAAGCAAAGGAAGATAATTACGGGGCTTTGAATTCTCAATTTGACGAACTTTTCGCTATGACTGATAAAGCTCGCGAATATGAGGATGACTTGCTTGGGGCAATCTTTGACGCAAAAGATGGCGACGATGATGCTGAAATTTTCCTTTTGAACAAATGTAAGAAAATGATTTTCTATACTTTCTGGACAAACTTCATTGGAAAAGAAGCTTCAAAGAAAGTTATCAAAATGAGAATTGCAAACGGCGAGTTTGGTGACTTCTTGTCTTTGGTATACATTGCATTTGAAAAAGCAATTAAAGCTTTCAACCCAGATGAATATCAGGATATGAAGATTGGAAATTTCCAGTATTACTTGGGACGCTACTTGAAAGCTGAAGCAATTTCATACAACAACAAAGAAGACGATGATCCTACAAAAGGCGCAATAAATCCTGACGGTATGACATCTGAAACAGAAAGCAAAGGTGCAGGAACAGGAAATGCTTGGGACTCAATGGTTGGCGGCGCTGAAGATGAACACGATGCCGACTTCCTTGAAGACTGGAAAGACTTCTGTCGTGACCCAAGAATGAATGAGCCTCTTTCAAAGAAAATCTCAACACCAAGAAAAGTTGTTATTGCAAAAGTATTGACTGGAGAAAAAACAGTTCCACAGATTGCAGATGAACTTGGAGTAACAAAAGCAACTTTGTACTCTGCGCTTGATATTGGTGATATTTTGAAAGATCACGGTATTACACAATCAGAGATGGCTCGTTACTTAAAGATTGACCCAGATGCAATTCTCGGACCTCTTAATGAGTCGAAAAAAGTTGAAGACAACAAACTTGTAGAAAGTTTCCTTAAAGAAAATGTTAACGGCTATAGCGTTAAAGAATTACTTTATGATGTTATCAGAGACATTCAGAACTTGGATGGCGGAAAAGATCTTATTGATATGCACAGAGATATTTTCAATCGTGGTGATGCATCTTTTGAAGAACTTGATGACCTTGCAAGTGAGTTGTTTGAATACGGCTTTGAAGAACCTGCAGAAAAAATTTGGGATTACATTGCACCTGACAGACAGGGACTTTAAGAGTACAACATTGATTGGGCTAGGTGAATCATTTGTTCATCAACTGTATCACCTAGTTTGATTGTGCCGTATTGGCGAATCATATCTTTATTACAGCATTTTGGACAGGCAGGGGTTTCTCCTGCCTTAAATTTTACAATTACCTCTTTTTTACATTCAGGACAAACATATTTAGCTTTTATCATAAATATCTCCACAAGCTTTTATAATATCTTCTTTTGTAATGATATTAACAAACTGAAATGTGCTTTTATGTATTTCATTATAAGGTAACTTTTCTAATTCTTTGATATGAAATGAATACCCTTTTTTATATAACTCCGACACTGCTCGCCAATCGAAAATATATGAACGGCAATCGCCTCTTGCAACCTGAATACCCCAAGCAAGGAAACACATTGCATTTGGAATTTTTGCAAACTCATCAAGATAAGAAGCCTGATGCTCTTCAACTCTTTTCATTGAACAAGCCGCCATCTTTTTATTAAACTTTGCTTCCAAGTAAACAGGACATTCACCAATTCTTCCGATAATATCAAAGCATCTTTTGATTGTTGCAGCAAATTGACCAGACGGGTCTGGGATCTTATACCCTATGCCTGCTTCATTAAGTGAATGAATTATAACAGAACAGTACTCCGCTTCTGTCTTCATATACAACCTCCAACTAAATATATAATTTAGTTTAAAGGCTATGAACGATAAAGTTTTTCTTGAAATACTGCTTGAAACAAAAGCAAATGCAATAAGACATCATACTCCTGAAGAGGCCGCATCTGCTGTTGCAAAAATCAAACAAGCTATCAAAGCTCATAGGTTTGAAATTGCAGACAGAGATAAAAATCGTGACTTTATGCATAATGAACATTTGACAAAAGAGACTTCTTGTAAGATTATTGATATGTTTCTTGAGCCAAAAAACTTAATATGTGTTTTACCTAACAGAAACAAAGAAGGCGGCGAATTGTATTTATTCTCTGTTTGTGTCCCAGTAAAAGATAGGAAAAAGTACATATATCTTAAATGTGAAATCTTCCCATACGGTAAAGTTGTTGCAATCAGTTGGCACGGTCAGAATGAAATGATGCACGCTGATTACAGACAAGCAACAGACAGAACAGAACAAGACGTTAGCAAGTTTATGCACAATCTTTACAAAAACTGGGAAAGAATATACAATCGTTTTAATGACAATAAAATGGTAGATTGTTTACCTAACGGTGATGAAGACATAACAATTGTTTTCGAGCACCCAATTGAAGACACAGAAGAATTCCGTAAAAACTTTTGCCGCACAGTCCCAAAAGATTACGGTTATAAATATAAAGACATTGAACACAATATGACAATCGAAGGTGATTGTGTAAAAGTTCATTTGCCGTTTGGAAAATTTTAAGGAGAAAATGATGGACAAAAAATTATTTGAGGCTGTGCTTCAGGAGTCAGAATATTACCAAAGTGAAGTTGAAACTGAAGAACAGTTGAAAGCACTTCTTTGTAATGGTGTTACAGTTGAAGCAAAACATACAGGTCCTTTTGGTGAAGATATGGGAGCAACTGTTGTTGGCTTTGGTGAATTGAAAGATTTCCGCCGCGAGCTTTTTAGAGATGGCGTTGAAGACGCTGCAAGTGAAGAAGGATATGATGAAGTCGAAGATTGGTTTGCAGATAACGGAAGTAACAAAATAGTTGTTCTTGACCAGCCAATTGGACAAGGCGATTGCAACTGGTATGATTTGAGTGGCCACAGCATAAGTGACCTTAACCTTTGGGCAAATAAAGATGAAGTTGAAAAAGTAAGTAAAAGCAGCAGCGGCGTTATAGGAACTTGGGGAACTAATACAATGCCTGATGGCAATAAAGGACCTTGTCCTAACTGCGGCGGAGAAGCTTTCCGTTATATAAAATTGCCTATGAACATTATGCACGGTGATGATTATGTGCTTTGCAAAAAGTGCGGCGCTATGTTCCCATACTTCCCTTGGAAAGAAGGCGAAAACCACGACTAAGGCGAATTTTTGAACTATAATGGAGGGAATAGAAAAAAAGTATAAGAGAAATTTATACTTTTTATTATCTCTCTTTATATTATTATTGTCAGGTTGGTTGACAGCCTGCATTGAGTCGGTTCTTACCGATGGTTTACGGGGTTTGTAGGTGGACCCAAGGAGCGGGAAACCTTCATTGGAGTTGACAATGGAACTTGCTAAAAAAGAGTTGATTGCGGACCTTGTTGCTGATTATGGCAACGGGAATATGACTCCTAAAAAATACAGTTCAATGTGGGACGCTCTTGCAATGGTTGGCGTGGGCGGTCTTTCAGCTTCTTCTGAAGAAAGACAACTTCCTGATGGTTCAATAAGAAAAGTTGCAGACTTGCAGGATTTTGTTGGAAATGACTTAGGCCTTAAAATGGTTCAAACTGTTCTTGAAAGAGACAGCGGAACTAACGAATATACAACTTATGTTGCGTAAAGGCGCAGGAGGTTTTAATTATGATGGAACTTTTGGAAACAGTTCGTCGCGGCTTTGATGCTGAGTTCAATGGATGGCAGCTTTCTTACAACAAGACAGCAGGCGTATTTATCGGCCGCAAAGATGGTAAAATTGTTCAGCGAAGGAACGCAACTATTTTTGCAAACATAATCCGCTAATTATCAGGTGTCATAATTTGAATATAGAGAGATTAAGAAGGATTTTGGATTTAATCTAAAGTTCTTGTTAATATATTGAATATAAGGGGCTACACAGGTTTCGACTTGTAAAGTGGTTTCTAACATCAGGTAAAGGTGCCGACCTTAATACGGAAAAAAATAACTGCAACAAAACGTTCAGTTTTCGCTCGCAAGAGCAACAGCGTATTCGCAAGAATCGCTGCCTAACCTAAGGGGATAAACTCCCTTAGTTGCAACCCAGACGGCTATTGCTTTCCAAATGGAGTTGTATCACAAAAGAGCAACCTTCAAAAGAAGCGGTTTATTGGTGGCTTCTGAGATTGTATCAACAACCAAACTATAGTTTTTGCTCCGTTCCTTAAGCCTAAAATAATGGAGTTTAAGCCTGTAAAGAAGTGTTAGCGGTCAGTTACATAGGACAGGGGTTCGATTCCCCTTAGCTCCACTTAAGGTATTTGTTTCCAAGTTTTTTGAAGCTTCCTTCTGAAAACATCAATGAAACTTGGTGGTGGAGATTATCCCCATAGGGATTGCTTTCGGTTTCCCTCCCTGCTTTAGTTGAGTTCGGACAACTGAAAGTGAAAGTGAAACTTCTTAAAGGTTCAGGATCCCTTTGAGAGTTTGCAGTTTTGACAGAAAACTGCTGGCGGTGGGGTTGGGTGAACGCCCTCCCACTACAGTTAAGAGTTGATGGTTACTCCTTGACTGTTGTTTTCCAATTTTTCTCAAAAATTGGTGGTGGATAAGTTGTTTCGAGAAATCGGGACACCCTCGGTTTTCTTGCTTTCCTAAAAAGCAAGTGGTGGAGGAACAGAGCGCGGTGCGCTAATCCCCGAGGGTTGATGTTATGTCAACCCTCTATCTTTTTATGGCGGCTTTTATATGGCTCAATTCTTTAACGGTAAAAATCAATTTCATCAAGAACAGTATCACTATTTCGATTTTGTTTTAGAGATGCCTGACTTAGAACAGCTCCCTCTTAACGAAATCGTAATTCAAGCTCTCATACACGGCAATTATACATATCTTATTTTTTATGTTAACTCTTCTGATGGCGTATATGTTTTGACAAATAAAGATTTAGAGCCTTATCAGATAAGTTGGATTGCTGCGATAATAAGCACAGGCGATTATAAGGGGAGAGTTAAAAAGTTTGCATCAGGTGATGATTATTATGACTTTTGTTCTCCGCCCGATGAAGATACTTGTAAAAATTATTTTAGATTGAAGAAAATAATACCTAGGATTCACAAATGAGCACAGTAGCAATAATTGCAGAGAAACTTAGTTTTGATGTTGAAAGAACTTATCGGCAGCGCTTACAGAACGGCGCTGATAACATTATAAATGCATCATTCTCTGCAGGTGACATTGTTGCTTCAATAATTCATTATGACGGTTACCCTTATATAGATGGCGCTGACCTTGGTGTTGTAAAGTTCTTGCGTAATCATATAGAAACTTGGGAAGCGTATCCTCTTGGTGGCAACAGATGCCATATTGAAATCAATAATGATTACTTTGGCGACCCTGTTCCTAAAGTTTTCAAAGACCGATTAAGTTTTGATGCTTGGTGCAAAGAGTACTTTGCTGCAGATTTTTTGTATTGGATATTAAGCCCAGTGTCTTTACAGTGGTGTTCTCTTCATCATTTCAATAAAGCACATCCTGAAGTTGGGAAGGTTGATTATAATGAGCCTAATGGCCCTTGGGAGTACTGCAGAAAATGACATTAAGTGAACTTGTAACAAAAGTGTTTTTAACAGATATTAAGCCCGAAGACATTAGTTTGATTAGCACCAACTGTCTTATTTATATAATTGATTATAAGACAAACCCAACTAACACGACTTGGTGGCGTATCTTCTGTGATGACCGTCCAACAGAGTTAATTCTTAATTGCACTTTAATTCACGGTAATTTGTCTTTTTTCAAATCTCATAAAGGACACTATCATAGTATGACAGATAAGTTTCTTGATAGTTTCAATATCTTAATAAAAAATATAACTCATAGCGAAAATGAATGGGAGATTGAGTATTATTAAATGATAACAGTTGAAGACATTATTTGCAAAACATTTTTAACTGACAAAAAGCCTGAAGATATAGGCAGTACTCATACTTTGAATTATTATGTGCTTCAACTTAATGACGACTACGACTTATGGTGGATGTTCAGTCAGCAGATAGATGGACGAAACTTGTTACTTGACTGCTGTTTGCTTCGAGGCGACTTTCAAAAATGGAAATCAAATCCTGCAGAGAACAACGGCTGGCGCGCCATAGACAAAGTGATGATAAGAGTCATTGACTTCTTTAGCGATTATGATGAACTTAAAGTAGATTACATTGATTACGACTTTAGTTAAACTTTACCTAAAGTCTTTTTATATTATTATAAAATATGGCAGTTATAACAATAAATGAAGCGATGAAACGACCGACTCAGGTTCATACATCAGACATTTCAAAAATCTCCGAAGAAGTTAATAATGCAAAAGATGTTCACGATGTATGTGTTGCAATTGCAAGATACGTTCGTGATAACCCAGACGAATACGCAAGAGAACTTCTTGTTCGTGTTCGATATTGCAAAACTTTATCAGCTGCACAAAATATGTTTTATACTTTTCTCTTATCTGTTGAAGGCAACGGCGTTCTTAAAGAATACGAAACAAAATATGTAAGACATAAAGGCTCAGCAATTGGCGGAATGGAATGTCATTCACCTAGGAGTTGATTATGATTTTCAGACCGCGCACAGAAAGACAAGCTTTATATAGTCAAGAAGCTGAAAAGCCTAAAAGAAAAAGATACAAATATGTTGAGCCTTATTATGTTGTCAAATGTAATAACGGCTATCTTGCACTTCAAGTAAAATGTTATGGCAAAACAAAATACTTCCGCGCCTATTGTGAAGAAGTTCAAATCAAACATAGAAGGAATGTTAAAGGCGAATGGGAGAGTTATGCTTATTGCGACAATTATTGGATTGTAAAAAGAAAAAGAAAAGAATCTGCTGAGAAGCAGGTTGAAAAAGCATTGGATAATTTTGGTAAGACAAGAATTCCTGATAGGTTTTTAGGCGCAAAGATTGTACTTATTGATGTGCCTTGGAATGAATATATTGCAAAAGAATATAAAGAGATAGCGGAGGCAGACCAAATTGAACAAAGACGAAAGTACAATTATTGATGGAAAAGAATTCAAAAAGTCAGTGTATAAGTTTTACACACTTGAGCAGTATGAAGCAATCAAAGACACATTGAAACATACTTATGTTGAAGATATTAAAAGAGACGTTGAGGGAAAGTTCCGCGTAAGTAATTGTGACAATCATTGGGACACTCCTGCTGAAGTTATTGGTAAAGCTGTTTTTGATTGGTATGCTCCGCTTCCAAGAAATGTTCGTGAAGCAATTGATACTCTTGAAAAAGATCCGTGTGAAGAGAATGCAGCTATGTTCCTTGCTGCGTTGAAAGTTGCTTTAAGAAGCCCAGATAACAATTTATCAGAAGGCGAATACCCAGCTCTTATGATACGCGGACACGAAGATTGTTGGGACACTGACAGCGCTTGGGCAAAGATTGAACTTCGGGAAAAAGATGGTAAGATAGGATTTGCACCTTGGGCAAAACACGGCCCAGGAGAATACCACGACCCAAGCAATCTTCTTCATTATGCAAGTGAAGAAACAAGAAGCAACTGTTTTGAAATTATCCAACTTGCATTGCGAAACTCGATGAACCGTGTAAACAGCTGGGAAGTTATGTGCGGTCACTCAGAATTCCGGTTCTCACACAGCAGATACGCGCCATCTGAAAAGTCTTATAAGAGTTTTTGCAAAACTTTTATGAAGCTTGACCCAGTTGAAATGCTGAATACTTATGAGTTTAGTTATAAGCAAACTCGGGAAGGTTACAATCCTTGGCGTCATACTAGTACACGCAGTGAAGAGATTAAAGAGAAAAAAGTTCAGGCAAAGTCGAAGAAAGAAGCTTATGAAGTTTTCAAAGGTTGGATTAAAGAAAAGAATGAAAGTTATGGCAGAATGTGGTTCCCAGGGACTGAAGGCACTCCGCATTTAAAAGCATTGCCTATGTCAGAAGGCCATTTAACTTTCAGACCTAAGAAAGGCGAAATATATTGCTAAGGAGTTGCAAATGAGACAGTTTTTAGTTAAGACATCAACAAACTGGGCTGATGAAATGGATTTGGATGGCTTCATAATTCTTGATGAAAAAGAATTGGAAGAAGCAACAAAAGAAATGGCAGACTTGGCTGCGGATGATTTTGAAGCAGAAGTTAGTGTTGGCACGAACGAGGAAATGGATGTTGAGGCGTCTGATGTATTAGATGAACTGAATAATGCAATTGAACTTACCCCTGAAGAGTATGAAAACATTTCTCGTCTCATAGGTACAAGATATGGTTTTTCTCTTTATGATAAATTCAAGAACTGCAGCGACCTCGATGATTACTATGAAGAGATAGAAGAACGAAAGAAAGAGAATGAACAGCAGAAAAAAATCAATGCAAGATTTGATGAAGTAAAAAATCTTTTTGATTAGGAGACTCCAATGGGAAAAGATTATGTGACATTTTCAAAAACAAAAGTTCCTGAAGGAAGATACCTAAAGGTTTTGCCTTATTCAATAAATGCAGCTCGTGATGTATTGTATCAGGAGCCTAGTTCATCAAATGATTACTTGTTTGACCCAAAAAGAAGCAATGATCCTTACTTCAAACATTTGGGTTATGGGTGTTATGACTTGAAAAAGTTGTATGATCTTTCAGATGAGTTTATTGAAGCTGAAAACAATTGGCTTAAAACAAAAGATTCAAATGCTTTTATTCCTGATAAGCTTTTGTCTTTGTATAAATATGCAAAAGAGTTTGATAAGAGAGCAGATAGATTAGATATTAGTATCTATAAAAATAAAGACCGTTGTGAAGATCGTTGGAGTGACAGGATAAGTTTGTGTAGATCTTCAGTTGAAAAATACTTTACTGTATTTGAATACCTTACTTCTGATAAAGGGGTAGAAAAGAGTAGTAAGTTCACCACTTTGAAAGAAGCTTTCAAATTTATAACAGACATTATAAAGGATAATCAATATCTTTTTACTGAGTTTAGAGTTAACGCTAATGAAGATTATTACATCAATAACTTTGTTTCCAGCTTTACTCCTGATGCCCGCAATTATTCAGATCATCTTGATTGGACACATCATCCTTATACAAAATTAAGAGATGAAGAAAAGTCGGTTATAAAAGCTGCTGCTGAAGAATTGACAAAAGAGGACTTTTTCTTAAATGCATATTATTTTCAATATGTGCACGAAGAAGTTCAAGGACGTTACAATAAACAAAGTGATATAAGAAGATCGACAGAAACAGAAAGAATTCTTGCAAAAACCCAGAAAGAAGCAGAGGATATTTTTTACAAAAAGTACCCTAAAAGCTATAAAGCAAATTGTGCACTTTGGGAATCTTTCAAGCCGCTTTCATTTCAAAATAAAGCAGACATCGAAGATTGTGAAAGAAAGATTGAAATGTACAAAGAAAGGCTTGAAAAACTTAAAAAGGAAACACCTAAAGATCTTGTAAAGGTTGAAACAGGCTTTGACGGTTAATATAAAATTATGAAGTTAGCAGATGTGTTAAGAAGAGATGCCAAAAAAGTTGAGTTTATCTTAAAGGCTGTTTATAACGAAGGTTACAATGAAGGTCTTAAAGATGGAAGCAATCACGAATGGCATTATGTAGAAGAGAATGACTTCCCTCGTGAAAACGAATTGGTTTTTTGTCACGGTATTTTAACATCAACTTTCGGTGATAAGCCTATCTGTGAAAAAACTTTTATAGGTTATTACAAAGGCTCAAGCGGTTGGTTTATTAAAAATGCAGTTGATGGAGAGTCTGACCAAAGTTGGCCTGTTGATGAGTGGAAGTATCTTGATAAGCCTGTGAAAAAAGTGGAGGCATAAATGGGCGCGTTAAATTGGCATCACATAAGACTTCGCATTTATGATAAAAAAGGAACACTTGTTGCTGAACTTTTTACAACATTGGGTTTACATTATGAAAAGAATATTGAAAAGATTGCTGAGGAAGCAAGAAAGAACGGCTACACTACAAGGACAACAATAAGAGATATGCTTCCTATGGGGTTATAATGTTAGATAAAATTGACCAAAACATTTTTCTTAAAAACTTTTTTGATGACTTTGTAAAGAAATATGGTAATGTTGGTTGGTCCGGCAGAAAATATATTATCGATTCCGATGAGTCAGCAAATCTTCTTGTTGATAAATTGATTGATGCAATGAAAGAGCATCCAAAGTTCTTTACTTTTGTTGTTGAAGGTGACGGGCCTGTAGGTGAAGATGAAATAAGAATACCCGTAAAAAACTCAGAAAGTATTCTCCCAATGCTTTCTTATTTCAAAAACAAGAGACGCGAAATTGAATTAGAACGTTTTTTCGCACCTGATGAATTAAAAAATTTAATTGGGCTTCTTCAAACAAAATATAATGAACTTGACGAAAAAGAAAAAGAGGAATTGGAAAAGCGGCGCCTTATTGAACTTGAAAAGAAAGAACGCGAAGAATATGAAAGATTAAAGAAAAAGTATGGGAACAAATAATGAGAGATTACACTGAAGCAGCAAACAGATATGCAAAAGAAAAGGGCAAAACTGAGCCTGATTGGTTAAGAAAGCAAACAGTTGAGGACTTCACTGCAGGTGCTAATTATGCAGACAAAGTAAATGAAATGACTGATTGTATGAAGGAGCAGACTTTTGCAATTGTTTCTTCAGATAATAGAAAGAAAATGTTTTTCTGGGGCGGCGCGGAAAAGCCTCGTTTTGGCAGCTTTACTACTGTAAAACTTTACAGAACTGAAACACTTGCAAGAAAGACTCTTGAAGATCGAAAGAAAAGAATGGTTGACCCACTTTGGCGCAATGCTGATGTTATAGGACTTAAAGTCGAATTTCAAATCATAAAAAATTAAACTTTTCAACTGTTTTCTTTATATTATATTTGTAAACTGAATATAAGGAGAACACTATGGCTAATACACCTAACATTGATAAGATTCTTGACAATATCGAAGCACAGCTTAATAAATTAAAAGCAAACAAAGGACATCTTGAATACTGGGAAGATCACGGAGACGGCGGTTTTTGGCGTCCTCTTACTGAAGAAAAAGCAGCAAAGTTTGTCAATGATGACTGGGATCTTCGCGACCTTCAGGTAGGCACTGAATACTTCCTTATTTCAACACCTGACGGTATCAAGATTGTTTCTGACACTGAATTGGCTGTTCTCCCTTCTTACAAAGTTTTGTATCAGGGTACTAAGGAAGCTTGCAAAAACTTCATAAAGGTGGACTAAGATGGCAGATTTACCTAAAGCACCAGCACACGACATAAGATATGGTTGCCTGCAAGTTGATTGCGAGGTTAAGTTCCGTGATTGGGTAATCAATCTTATTGAGGAAGCAATCAAAGACCCAACAAAAAGAGTTGATATTGCCTACACAATTTACGACGAAGTTCTTCAGCTTGGTTATGATTATGGAACAGACTCTGCTGCAGAGGACCGCGCCTGGGAAGAAGGTTAATATAAATCAGTATGAAAACTCTAACAACATTAAACAGTGAACACTTATCAATAGACTTGGTTAACAGCTCTTATATTGATAAGTGTCGTTTTCTTGAAAGCAGATGTGTAATTGGCAAAAGAGAAATCAAAACTGTTTCTCAAATATTAAGAGTAGGTAAAAATACAGTTCACATCAATGTTTGGTTTTGGTATAACACTGTAAGAGAAGATGAAAATTGCGGTATTGTTATTGCAAGTTTAGTATCATATCTTGAGAAAAATCAAAGACAATCAATTGAAATCAGTATCCCAAAAACAAAAGATTGGGACCCTGTATACTTTACTCCTTATGCTCATAATAAATGTCATTATTCAGCTGATAAAGGCAATTCAGTAAATCGTGAAGAAGTTACTGTTGAAGCAGATGGCCCACACGAACATATCATTGTTAAATGGGAAACATTTCCATCCCCTAAAGAAGCAAGAAAACAATTCAAATACATAAAAAGACATCATCTTGTATCAAAGTTTTATTGGGACTCTCAGATGAATATGTATGACTGTTACTGTAAAGCTTGTGCTGTTGATGGCGTAAGAGTTGGCGGTAATACATTTAAGTTTACTTCTTGGGTGGGAAATCCTGATATTGGCTATGTAAGGCCTGTAGGCTTTAAGTGTGATAAGAAAGATGGTATTTTCAAATATGCTTCTTTCGGCGGCGCAGGAAAACTTTATGAGCCCGTCCCAGGTGAAGAATATGAAAGGTTACAATTTTACTCAGAAAAGGAATATGAAGAGATTGCAAAGACTTATGAACTCAAAGAAACTTTTGATGAGTTGTGGGAAATAAGACTTCACTCAATCGACTTGTATAATAATGGGAATATCAAAGGCGGCGCTTGGCGACATATCAAACTTGGCGATGTTGTAACAAATGCAGATGAAATGAACAATGCCTGTTTGGAAGCAGTAAACAAAAATGAAGCTGAGCCTGTATTTGAAAAAGTTGTTACTTTAGGTTGGCATCGAACAAATCCAAAGAATGCGGTAAGATGTCCTGTATGTGATGACTTGTACACAATTATTTGTCGCTCAGGTTACAACCCACTTCCAAAATGGCGTCAACTTTTAGAAAGTTTGAGAGTTAAATGGTATTTCTTTATAAGAAGAATTGCTGTTTACTTTGCAGATAGAAAATATAATAAGGAACATAAAGATGATTAAGTTTTTTGTTTTTTGTTTATTCTTATGGCCTGTGTCATATTTCTTATTTATATTTTTCACTTGGATTGATTGCGGGCTTTTTATTGAGCCTTATGGAGAATTCAGTTCAATCAAAAAAGTAATGAAAGAATTCTTTTGGGATGAAGAAAAATATAAGTACACTTTTTGGGCTGGGTTTCCTTATATCGGAATGGCACCTTTAGTATGTGTATTGTCCGCAGTTATAACTGTTGTTCTTGCAGTAGTAACGCCTATCAAAATTTTTGCCCAAAAGTTTGAGGATAAGCTTAATGAAAATTGAGAATGATTGGTGGGTGAGCGGCAATTCTCTTGTTAAAAGTGAAATGCAGTGGGTTGTTGAAATATCACCTGATGGCATAGGTGGTTGGAACATTCGTTTTGGTAAAGGCGAAAAAGGCGATGGCTCTCCTTGGCTCCCTATGTTCACAAGAGTAACAATCGAACAGTGTATGGAAATATATGACAAGTACAAAGATATAAAATTCTTTGATGACTTGGCAAAACAAATTGAAATTGACCAAAAAGAAGAACCTTTATATTAGGAGATTTATATGATGGATCCTTTAAGCACAGCTTTGGCATTTGCATTTTTTACAATGGTTTTTTATTGGATATGCTTAGGCGGGCCTATCCCAAGATTTAAAATAGTTAAGAGAAAGATTGACCTTTCAAAACTTTCTGATAAGGAATTGCGTGAAACTGTTCCTTACGAAAAGTATTTTGTTGTAAACACAACAATGGCTTGCGAAAGAATGCAAAAAGAATTTAAGTCTTTAGTTGGCTTTTTCAAAGACGAATATAAAAATCTCGATATAAGATCACAATTCTTTCTTACTGCAATAATTAAAGCAGAAGATCTTGAGATTGACGCTCTTTTTGAAAAATGTAAGCATTATAATGAAAACTTAAAAGAAGTTGAAAAGTATTTGAAAAATCATACTTATAATCAAACAGTAATTGACCTTTTCCGTCCTAAGAGAAGTTATTACCTTATAAAAGTTTTGCAGGCAAGCCGCGACGCAATTAAGAACAAAGAACAAGTGCCTCTTTCCGACACAGTACTTGAAAAGATAGGAGATGATCTTAATGAATTTTTTGAAAAGATTGAAAAAGCACCTAAAAATACTGCAGCAGTTAGTGAAAGCGAATAACTGTGGCTTTTATTGCCCAAACTGTTCAATTGAAAGAAACAATGCAACTGCAGGCGCAAACGCAATTGAAGATGAATTGTATCATAAAACAAAATACTTCATCAGATGCAAGCGTTGTAATTTGACAACACCTGCATACGAAACCGTAAAAGAGGCAGAAGATGCTTGGGAAAGTGTCTGTGCATCTGTTGAAGACAAAATGTTAATATCAATTTATGCCGACAAAAAAGACAACTAAAAAGACCACAGCGACAACAAAAGACAATAAGCCTAAAGGATGCCGCCGTTGTAAGTACAGAGTTGCTCCGCCTAATCAAAAAGGACAAAGAATTCCTACTTGTTGTTTTGGTTATACAATAAATGACAAAGAACTTCCTAAAGAGTGCGGAGAATTATTTACTGAAACTGATTATTATATCATACACCCAGATGAGCCTTAATGCTCATTTTCGTGTTTTTAAACTAGATTATTGGAGGATTTAATTTAATGTCAAAAAATATCAGATGGCTTGCTTATCAGCCTCTTATTGGTGGAATGGACATTGGAGCAGAAAATGCTTTTGGTTGTCCACCTACTGCAGTTCTTGACTATGACGGTGTTGCAAATTCCGAACTGTATCTCAATTATATGAACGAGGTAAAAGGCAACAATCTTAAACACTTTTATTTGAACGGTGGAGCTTATTCTCTTGCTGAAGATTTCAAACCTGAAGTTGATGAAGAGGGTAATGAAAAAGTTGTTTGGAATTGGGATATGCCTGAATTCAAGGATCTCGATGTTGTTGTAGGTGTTCCTATCTGTGCAGGACTTTCTTCAGCAAATACCCAGTCAGGCAGCAACTCAAAAATGGGTCGTGGTTCTGATGCAGTTCAGAACAACAATATGTTGGGTATGCTTTCAAATGTTTTGAAGTACTTGAAGCCTAAAGTTTACATTTTTGAAAATGCTTACAAACTTGCAACACCTCTTGGAGCAGGTATCAAAGAAAAGCTTACAAAAATGGCAAATGAAGCAGGTTATGGTGTCAACCTTGTAAAAGTAAATACTTTGCATCACGGTCTCCCACAGAACAGAACTCGTACATTTATGATTTGCGTAAAAGACAGCAATGCTCCTTATCTTGAATATGACGGTCCTGCTCCTATCCCTGCAATTATGGACATCATTGGTGACTTGCCAAAACAGCAAGGCGCTTGTCAGGTTCGCTCAGGCGATGATGGTTGGATAAAGTATCTTAAGCACAAGTGGGGCGATAAGTACCGCGAAGAGTGGGCAAAGCACAATGCTGCTGCTGACTTCTGTGCAGATGAATGTGGTGAACTTGCATACGCAAAGCAGTTCTTTGACAGACAGAAAGATAAAGATGATATTGATTACTTCATCTCAAAGAAAGCTCAGGGTAAAGGTTGGATGTCAGGCGCTCCACTTTACTTTGGTACACACAAGCTTCCTTCTTTGTATGGTCGTTCTATGGGTCGTATTTGGCACCCAGTTGAAGAGCGTGGTTATTCAATCCGTGAATGTATGAGATTGATGGCTTTGCCTGATGACTTCCCAGAAGTACCTAAACAGAAGATGGGTATGATTGGTCAGAATGTTCCTGTATGTACAGCACAGTATTACTGTAATGAAGTTAAGAAGTTCCTCGAAGGAAAACTTACCATTGCAGAAACACAGAATGTTGACCAAGACTTTTGTTCTGAGGCAAAAACAAAGCCGAAGAAATCAATCCCAAGTGGGTTCAACAAGTTTATGAAATAAAATAAGGCGGGCTTCGGTCCGCCATTTTTGTTAATATTGTAAATGGAGGTTCACTATGGATTTGACAAAACTTAAAATAAAAGGTTTTCATTATAACCCAGACATTGAAAATAAAATCAAAAGTTGGTCTTATGACCGTGATGATGACGAAGATTGTTGGATTGAAATAAGTGAAGACTCTTTTGACGCTGACCGTCTTATTGTTTCATTTACAGAAAAATGTTCTCCTGTTGCAATTACAACATTCCTTGTTACTGAAATTGATTTTCTTGAAGAGTGGCTTAATAAAACTGTTGAAAATAAGAAGGTGTTTTCCTACTAATTTTTTAGAAGGACACCTCAATGCTTGAAAAAGAAGACTACCAAAATGATAAACCTATAGAGGTTGCTTATGACGAATTTTCTTTAAAAAATAAAGAATTATATAATGTCGTAAATGCAGCTCTTGTAAGATTTATCTTTGCGGAAGGTTGGAAAGCACATAAACACTACGTTGAAATGTGTTTTGGTGATGACGGTAAATAAGATGTATTTTGCAATAGTAGAAAAGAAAACAAAAACAAGATTTTATTTTGCAGGGTACGACTCTTCAAAAAGAGGCTTATGCTCTTGGTCACAATCAAAACTTCAAGCAATAAAAATCGCTGATGTTAATATAATAAAACAATTGAGAAGATATTTAGTAATTAACTCTATCTTCGATACTAACGTCTATCGATTTGAGGTAATTGATGTCAACAACTTATATTAAAGATTTATACAAAAAGTATTTTGTTCCTGAAAACGAAATAGAAAAAAGAATTGAAAACACTGCAGAGTTCTGCTGTTACCTAACACAAAATCCAGATAAACTTGACCTTATTTACGATTGGATGCTCAATCTTTATTTTAATGGCCTTGATGAAAATGCACAGGTTGTAATGTTTGATGAAGACGTTAAAAGAATGGCAAAAAGTGGGTACAAAGTTATACCTTTAGTATTTCACGAGGCAATTGGTTCAATCGCAGAAAACAGTCCTTTAGGATTTGTCTTAGACGTATGGGACTCAGATTCTCCTGAGTGTCTTGATAATCAGGAAAGAGAATACGTTATAGAGTTGTTAGAAAAAACAAAGTTAAAATGTGATGAGTATGCTTTTCTTGATATGAACTGGGACTACTTTTTTGACCAATGTTGGAGAACAGTTCTTCACGAAGTATTTGAATATTACTACGGCACATCGTATCAAAGAGCAGTCGACAATCCTATAAATCAAAAAGTAAACAAAATCTTAAAAGATGAAGGCCTTGAATTGACTTACATTAAAGAATTGAGTCCAAAGCAAAAACTAAGTTGCATTGGCTTTGATATGTCAAATGTGTGGCCAAAAATTCCTGCAAAAGATCTTATTATTCATTTAACAGATAAAGATTTAAAATAAAAATCTTCCTGCCATTTAGATAAAACTAATTTTATTATGGCAGAAGAATTTCTTAAAAAAGTATATGACCGCTACTTGGGTTCCGATTATGAGTTCGGTGATTCTGACTTAAACCCAAAAAGAGAAATTTCAAAAACTAATCTCGAAGAGCTGGAGTCTGAAGAAGATGCAATTATGGAAAAGATTGCAAATCGTCTTCGTGAACTTCACGCAATGGCAACATCTCTGCCAAAATATAAAGTTCCTGAAAAGATTGATAATGATGACTTCAAAACTGAGTCCTCAGGCGCAGGTTTAGGACCTGACCCAAATCCTGAAGTAAATGCAAACGAACTTGCGATGAAGTTAAGTTTGGGTGGTGACCCAACTGACTCTCACTTATTACTCCCAGGTGGTGGACTTGATACTCAAGTTGACTTTTTGGTAGGTGAACTTGAAGGTATTCTTATAAATGTTCTTGCAGTTTCTCCTCCTCAGCCGGGGCCTGGGCCATTCCCAGGAGGCGGTGGCGACTTAACACAATTATATAACCCTGGGTGTGATGACTTTAATGAAGATGGCGATGAAGAGTTTGACGACCAAAGCAATCTTCTTGATGATTTGAAAAAAGGTATCAATGCATCACTTAATTCTGACGGAAACAGTGATGACGATAATAACGATGAAGATGATGGAGCAGGTGGCGGCGAAGCAAAAAAGAAAAGCGCCGCTGAGGCAGCTGATGATTCAGTTGGTGAAACAAACGCTAACAGAGATACTGCTGCTGCCGAAAGGGAAAAAGAAGTTATCGAATGTATCACTAAAGAATTGCCTATATTATCTGCAATTCTTGCGATATTAAAAGTTGTAAATGTTCTTAAGAAAGTTCTTCTCTTAATTCTTACAATTGTTGTTCCTATCGTAAAGATGATAACATTTGCTGCACAATGTTGGATTAACCCTCCTGCTGCAGGACAAGTTATTCAAATGGTTGCGGAAAAGATTGCTGCTTTACTTATTACTGCAATTGGTGAAATCTTACAGATGCTTTGGAATATGTTGGAACTTGATTGTAAGACAGAGCAAGTACAGTCAATTCTTGACCAAATAAATGAAATTCTTTCAGGCATCTCAAGTTCAATCAGTTCAACAAAGTCAGCAGTTATTAGTTTTGCAAATCAAGGACAGGCTTTAGGAAAAGAACTCGCTGATGCATTTGATAAAGATAAGTTTGAGCAAGGCGCTGAAAACTGGAAAAATGCAGTTAAGTCTTGGGCAGAAGAAGATTCTTGGAATCAGGGTAAAGAAGCACTCAATCAAAAATTATTTGGTGGCGAAGGCATTACTGGCGCGGGACTTCAAAATCTTATGTCAAAAGCTCTCCCACAGGGTATTAAGAGTAAAATCAATAATGTTCTTAACAGCACTAAAAAGGTTGTCGATAATACAAAGAATGCAGTTAAAGAAGTTGATACTGAAGATAAGACAGGTGTTCAACAGAAACTTAACGACCTTGCTTCATTCTTAGGTCCTTTCAGTGTAAAATAAATATAAGACTAAATTATAGAGGTCATTGATGAGATTAGATACTTTTTTTGACGGTACCGCAACAGATTGGACATCTCTCACAGGTGCAATCGAACAAAAGGCTATAGTAAACGAAAACTTTTTCAAAAAGATGTATGATGCGGCTGGAAAAAATCCACGCTTCAGTACAGTAAAAGATCAGTATGGGAATTATGTGAATGTTCCTATTACTGATACAAATGGCACAGGTGCGGTTGCAAACGGTAAGAACGAATGGACATTATCTGAATTTTTGAATTTGCAAAAAGCAGGTGAAGACAGTGCAGAACTTGCTTCTTACCTTGACCTCAAAGGTTGGACATTAAGATCACTTGGCGATGATGCAGGTGAAAAGCTCAACAATCAGATAAATACTCAAGCTGCTTTACAAGTTATTCAAAACTTTTATGATATGTATATATCTCCTGTAGGAGAAACTGATGCAAAGTATCGTCTTGGTGAAGTTACAGGTAAAGCAAAGCCTGGGACTGTAAATAATCAAACAGATGAGTACGGCCGTTTAAGAACTCGTGCTCTTTTCAATTCAAAAGTTGATTATAAAGAATGGGAAGGCACATCTCTTAAAGATAAGTCAGAATATTATTCTGTAATATGGTTTCCACCTTACTCTCCATTAAACATAAAGCCAACTTCTTGGAAAGGTATAAGCACAAAAAAGTATGATAAAGAAACGGGCCTTGAAGTTGATAACAACGGTTACCTTCTTGATGCATCGGGACAGCGTATTAAATACA
>OCVV012855176.1_pt1 | contig 36553 bp, 35 predicted proteins | sample 1539721 | NCBI WGS metagenome assembly OCVV01 (sample SAMN02144230, study PRJEB22623) | gut metagenome | biome: sheep rumen | host: Ovis aries | place: New Zealand | reverse complement strand
CTGTACCCATGCCTGCTCCTGTGGATTCAGATAGGAGAGCTCGACGGCGGGAGTGAAAGCGAGCTTTCCATCGTCCACCTTGTCCAAGAGTGGCTGCTCAAGGTTGTTTAGGCGGATGAAACGCTGAACATTACGTGGACTGTCACCCGCCTCTTCAGCAACAACTTCTCTGGCTTTCCTTTGATCAAAATTGTGGCCAACTTGGCCACGATTTTCTTGTGCTTCTTTTGTAGGCCTTCCAGCCTTACGTTTAACAGCTTCCAGCTTCATCTGATATGCTTTCGCACGTTCGCTGGGCAGGATGGTTTCCCGCTGAAGATTGCTGTCCACCATGATGATCGTGGCTTCATCGTCATCCAGATCCCGGATGATCACGGGAATCTCATCGATGCCTGCCAGTTCGCAGGCCCGTTTTCGGCGGTGTCCGGATACAATTTCGTATAGGCCGTCTTCCAATGGCCGCACGATGATCGGTACCAGTACGCCGTATTCTTTGACGCTTTCCACGGTTTCCATCATATGGTCGTCATCCACAACACGGAACGGATGGTCCTTGAAGGAAACCAGCTCAGAGATTGGAATCTGCCGGATCTGTTCCTGACCGCCCTGGCGTGTTTCTTCGGAGGAGAAGATATCATCGAGAGAGCTCAGACTTATGTTTCTGCCGCTGCTCTTCAATCTGAAGCACCTCCTTTGTGAGCGCGTGATAAGCCAGAGCTACTTTTCCTCCCGGATCATGGGCAAAGATGCTTTTCCCTTCCGCGCTGATTTCCGCCGCTCTCACAGACCTTGGAATTTCGGTATCAAACACCCTGATCCGGGAACCATATGTTTCTCGGAGCAAAGCGGAGATTTCCCGCCCGTTGGTTGTCCTGTTGTCCACCATGGTCAGAAGAACGCCGTCGATCTTCAGCTTATGGTTGATATTCCGTTTGACTCGGACCACCGTATTCAGAAGCTGCTCAACGCCTTTCACGGAAAGATACTGCGCCTGAACAGGGATAATGAGCCGGTCGGAAGCCGCCAGTGCGTTGATGGTCATCATCCCAAGAGAAGGACTGCAGTCCAGCAGAACGGTATCATAATCCTTCGCGCATGAAGCAAGCACGCGCTTTAAGGTGGTTTCGCGGCTCATGGCATTGACGAGTGAAACCTCCATGCCGGCAAGCGAGATATTAGCAGGGATGATATCCACGCCTTCTTCATGATGCAGGATGGCGCTGCCGGCATTGACATCTTCGTTGTTCAGCGCATGTTCCATAAGGTCTGCCAGGGTGACAGGAAGGGTATCCGGCTGAGGATTCCCAAGGCTGATGGTCAGACTGGCCTGTGGATCGCAGTCCACCAGCAATACTCGTTTTCCTTCATGCGTCAGGTCTACCCCCAGGTTGACGCAGCTTGTTGTTTTACCCGTACCTCCTTTCTGATTAACAATCCCGATAACGCTTGCTGCGCTCATAACCAAACCCCCTTTCAGGCAAAAAGCTATGCTAAATGTGGAAACACGGGTTGCTGTTCAGAGCAAATAAGAAAAGCACCAGCGCGTGCCGGTGCCCTCTGAACCTTCTTTGACAGGATACATTATATCACTTACGAAAAATGTGCGGAAGATGGTATCAGGGTGAAACTTAGGTGACATTAGGGTGACATCACAGGACTTTTTGTTTAAAATGTAATTAAAACAAAGAGCCATTGAAATGTTTGCTGATTAATTAGTCAAGATTTCGATGAGGATATTGACTTTCCACATCCTTCGGAGTAGAATCGTATTGATAAGTTGCATAATAAATTATCGAAGTTCTCAACAGGAGTGGAAATCTGTGATTATTCAAAGAGATCTCTACTTAAAGAAGCTTATTTCTTATATGTGGGATGGCCAGGTCAAAGTCATTACTGGCATTCGCAGATGTGGAAAATCATACCTCTTGCGCAAACTTTTTAAGAATTATCTGCTTACCCACGGTGTCAAAGAGGAGCATATCCTTTCTTTTGAATTGGATTTAGCGAAGGACATTCGCTATCGGCATCCGTTGGAACTTGCAAAAGCAGTTCGGGAACGTGTCGAAAATGAATCGGATCGTTATTATCTGTTCGTGGATGAGATACAAATGTCAGATGAGGTGCCAAATCCTTATAACCCAAACGGTAAGGCAATTACTTTTTGTGACGCGCTGAATGATCTTAAATCGCTTTCAAATTTAGATATCTACGTAACCGGCAGCAACTTCAAAATGCTCTCCAGCGAAATTTTGACTGAATTCAGGGGCCGAAGCGATGAAATACATGTGCATCCGCTTAGTTTCGCGGAGTATTATGCTGCGGTTGGCGGAGACAGGGAAGATGCTTTTGATGACTATACTTTTTACGGAGGAATGCCTTTGATTCTGTCTCGTCCAGATGATACGGCGAAGATGGATTATCTGAAATCTCTTTTTTCGGAGGTATATCTCAAAGGCATTGTGGAGCGCAAAAAGATTAAACGGGAAGATGTTCTTTCCGCAACGGTTGATTTGCTGTGCTCGTCTGTCGGATCGCTGACCAACCCCAATAATATTGCAAAATCGCTTAATTCCAGGCAGAAACTCGCCGGTGAAAATACGGTAGCGCCGAATACAGTGAAAGCGTATATTAGTTATTTGATGGATGCTTATCTATTTGAAGAATGCCGCCGTTATGATGTGAAAGGTAAAGACTATTTTGACTATCCAAACAAGTACTATTGTGATGATATTGGACTTCGCAACGCACGAATTGGGTTTCGTCAACAGGAAATGACTCATATCATGGAAAATATCATCTATAATGATCTTCGGATTCGCGGATGTGAAGTAGATATAGGAATTGTATACGGCAATGAGAAGAATCAGTCTGGTCAGACTGTGCAAGTAGCCAGGGAAATTGATTTTATCGCCACATACGGAGGGAAAAAAACATATATCCAATCTGCATATGTGCTGGATACCGAAGAAAAAGCGCTTACTGAAAACAAACCCTTAGGTCTGACCGGGGATTCCTTTCCCAAGATTATTGTGCGTCATGATGTTCGAAAACGCTGGTATGATGATCAGGGGATACTAAATATCAGTGTTATGGATTTTTTGTTAGATGAGAGAATAATGTGATGAGGATAAGTGAAAGGATACTATTACGAGAGCGTTAGTAAAGTCCAAAGAGAGAGTTTAAGACGGATGTGGCCTTTGTCAATGCAGCCCGGGGCCAAAGCATATTTGGAGTTAAAACTCAAAATGAGGAGTGATTGGGTTTTAGGATGATGAAGTGCTCCAGAGGATGGATTCGATTAACAATCGCATGATCGACATATTGAACATAATGGTGAGACGTCTGTGCTGAAACAAAAGTTGACAGGTATTGTGTTGCGGTGAGACACTAAATAAATAAAAGTGCAAGATTGCCACAGAAGAACAACAGCACCAATATAAGAGCAAATAGTTTGGAGAAATTAACATGGCATATCTGGGAAGAGCCATTGCAGATGGTTACGCATTTGTTACCGGTACCGAAGGAAAAGAATGGATTACATATGTCACGTCTGATAACCATTAAGAAGAGTATAGCGATTCGTAAGAAAAAGTGCGTGCCGAGTTTTGGGCAGAACTGATTTATGAATATGATTATTCGGTAAATCGCATTAAGGTTGAAGTGACTATTCGTGACTGTGTTCCTAATCTGATGCAGAAGTATTTGGAGAATAAATATGATTGAAAAACTACTTTCTAATCATCAAAAAAATGAAATCGTTGAAATAATAAAAAGCCAGTGCAGACTTTTTCAAGAATATGAAATAGAACGAGATAGTCTCTTCTATAAACCATATACGCATATGAGACAAAAACACTCGGTAACATCCGCGATTCTTTCAGGCTTTGCACCCGACAGATTTCAGATTGAAGGGATCAAAGTGGTTGATTTGAATTATGGACTGCGTGATAAATTAGTGCAACCGGAGTTGCAGTGTGAAATGGGCTTGTTTCACATCTATAGCAATGGCTCTGATTTGAAAGGCGCGAAGATTTTAGAACGATGTAAAGAATTGAACAAAGATATTGAAACAGCCCCTGTTTTCTTTTTAATCATCGTTTCAGCAGATAAAAGCGGAGTTCTTCAAAAAATTGATATATACTTACCTGATGATCATGGTAGAATAATCAGGCAAGAAAGAATCTATGAAACTCCAAAGCTTAAAGCAATAACAGCATGATAATTCGACCTCGAAAACCTCATCATAAAAGGAGAAACAAATCACGTGAACAAATTCTTATGGTGTGAAGACAGCAAATCGGGGTATCAATTCTGGAAAGCTATTTTTCGAGAGCTTCATTCTGACATGACAGTTGAGACAAAAGGCAGCAATACAGGATTGAGAAAAGCCGTGGGTAAGATTTCTTCTGACGGGAATCAGTACTACATCGTCATGGATACAGCGTTGGATAACCCAGACGTGCTGAGAGAGGCTAGGCGTTTGAAGGCAATAACTGACGGGAAAGAGAATGTTCATGTTATCAAAGTGCATTCCTTTGAATTAGCCCTGTTATCTTTTGAGATTCTAGAGCAATGGGTGTTTGCCGAAGAAGACGAATTAAAGGAGAAACGGAAAAACCTGCTGCAAAAAAGAGCCGTATTCCTTCAGCAAAAAGCTTATGGCGCAGACGCCGCAGGGCTGCAAGCCTTCAAAGCGGCATTTGATGGGTATGAAAGCAAGAACTCCGAGCAGATCGCCGCGAAACTGTTGCTTGAAATTACCCGTAATACCGGATTTGAAACCGATAAATCCAAACTCGGTGAGTGTTTTATCAATACCTGTTGCGAATGGGCAAACCGACAAAGCAATGATATTTGCGGGCTGGACAGCCATCGGATCAGCGCAGGTGAAAAAGCAAAGTTGTTGGTGGAGTGCTCGGTATTGAAAGTAGCGTTTGAAAGGGTGGGATTGTGAATGATCACGGTTTATAAGAAAAAACCTTCAACCAGTGCTATGGAATTGGTAGTAATGAACGATATTTATTTCAATCAAAATACTGTATCGCTTCTTGATGACAGAGCAAAAGAGATCATTCGCCAGATCGATCATAGCGATATGCTGAGCCCGTTTTCCATCAGCTCTCGGTTTGACGGAATGGTTTTGAATATTGACAAGCTATCTACCGGCTGTAAAACGGCGCTGAACGTGCTGTACAACCCGGACAAGGTTTTTGATATACGGGAGTGCGGCGATAACGCGCTGGACGTGATTTATTCTCTGCCCAAAGGGAACATCTTTTGCGATTACCCGCTAATCTCCTTTGATATGGATAAAGTGATAGTATCTGATAAAAAGGGAAAACGGGAAATCGACTCCTATGAAGCGTTGAAGGAGTGGTGGAGCCATGAGGATTAAACCGGTTGTGCTGGATCACATTTACACGACGCATACCTCCTATGAGGTTGATTTCATCCTGGAAGCTAACGTTACGTTCATCGTTGGCGATTCCGGAACGGGAAAATCGGCTGTTTTCTCCTTTCTGCAGGAGCTGGCGGCAGAGAACAAGACGTTCAAGTGCTATAATTATCTCGACAAAAAAGCCGGCTATAAAACAGCCATCAAAAATGCAAAGGGAAAGCTGTTTGTCATTGATAACGCTGATATCCTACTGGACGACGCGTTGCGCTGGTATATCGCGACAGATGGGCAAAATCAGTATGTCCTGATCGGCAGAAACCCCACGGGATTGATGCTGGAGCAGGAAGATATTATGGAACTGAGCAGTAAGACAAACAATGGGAAAACAGTGTTTACGCTCAAGCATAGCTTCTAACCAGCACGGCGGCCAAGCACAGTTAGTAGGATCAAAGAAGAAATTCGGCTATTTACACGCCTATCGGGATTTGACAGTTCTGTATAAGTTCTAACAAGAAACGGAAGAACTTTCAATACTTTTCTACACCAATAAGTCGTATTTTCGCCAAAAGCCATGGAGTTTATCGTCTAGTTGATTTACTCCTCCTGCATAGGCATGCCCCCCTACAGAATAACCATCATAGAAATGGTCACGGACCATGCGCTTGTAGTTTATATCCATTAAACGATCATCAACACGATCCACATCATACGAAAGATGGGCAACGTAATGGCGCATGACATCACATTTACTGTGCTGGAACCGTTGCATTTCCTTGTAGGTGAATAGTTTTAAAAGGGTATCTGGATACAAAGGGACGGCAAGAACAAAACGACATATGGTTGTGTATTCATCCTCTAATCCAAAGAGCTTCAAAAATCTATATGGAAATGGCCATTATGCAAACGCGGAAGAAGATGCATTTATCGAAATAAATGAACGAGTTAAGAAATTGTTTGTCATAGTAAAACCCGGGGAAAAAGGTTCCTGATGGAGATAGCGCAATGACAACTGTTTTTTCATTCAATGGATCACTTATTGAGTTTTGTGATCGTAGTACGTAAACTAGTTTTTATAAGCAAAAGGAATAAAAGAAAAATGCTTGCTGGGGCGATGTCCGCTCTTCGAAATCCCAAAGCTCATTCTAATGCAGAAATCATCTCTGCTGATGAATCATGTCGTCGTCTCGTATAAGCTAGCATGTTAATGTATGCTATAGATGATGCTTTGAACGATTCTATGATTCAAGAATAAACAGCTATAAATGAGTATAGTGGGAGGCATAAACTATGGACAAAGCAGGCGTAATCTACATACTAACCAACCCATCCTTCCCGGAATATGTGAAGATCGGGTATGCAGATGATATAGACAAGCGGCTGCAGCAGCTGAACCGGAGCGAGTGTATTCCGTTTGCCTTCCGGGTTTATGCGACGTATGAGGTCAATTCTCGGCTTTCCGATCTGAAGATCCACAGCATTATTGATAAGCTGAATCCCAACCTGAGATCCATTGAAAACTTCAATGGCAAACAGCGAGTCCGTGAATTCTACGCCATGTCACCAGAAGATGCTTATTCCATCCTGGAGGCCATCGCGGAGATCCATGGGCGTGCGGATAAACTAAAACGCATTGCTATGGATGAAGCGCAGAAACAGGCAGAGGAAACCGCACAGGAGATTGAGGAAGAGCACAAAGAACGGCTCTCTCCATTTACATTCTCAAAGTGCAACATTCAGGCCGGAGAATACATCTTCTGGGGCGATGACCTAGACTTGCAGTTTAAGGTTCTGGATGATAAGACCGTAGAATACAAGGGCAAGCCGTTCTCTCTTTCCGGTCTCGCTGCGCTGTTATTAGGGAAAAGCAGCAGCGCAGGCGTCGCGGGCCCCCGTTATTTTAAGTATAAGGGTGAGCGGCTGAACGATATCCGGCACCGGCTGGAAGGATAAGGTTTGTATAATCAGATGTAAGACCCAGAGGAGATGACATAATGGACTGCATTGTGAAACATGGGCTTAAGATTGATCTGCACATTCATTCATGTGCCTCTGCTTCAAAAGACGGGGCCAAGGTGAAAAAAATCATTGAGGTCTTACCTCTTTTTATGAGAAAGCTTGATGAAAATGGTGTTAATATTTGTGCCATTACAAATCACGATACATTCTCTTTTGAAATGTATAACACATTAAAAAAGTCGGAGTTAGATACTCCATCCATTAAAAAATTCTTCCTGGTGTGGAATTCTCAGTCTCTTTCCTGGATGATGAAAAGAAAGAACAAGTCATTCATGTTATCGCAATCTTTACAGATAATTTAAACCGTCTCGCGGTAGGGAAGACTTACCAATCCACAGCATCCCCAGCAGTATAGCACAGCTCTTGGCATGAAGCTATAAACTACGACACTATAATACGAGGGGAAATACGATGAATTGGGATAGATTTCAAACATATGGTCAATCCTCTGAAAAGTCATTTGAAATGCTATGCAATCAGCTTTTTGAAAACTGGTGCAAAGAAGAATATAAAGATACGCTTGCTTCTTTTGTAATTGTCAATGGAGCAGGTGGGGATGGCGGTGTAGAATCTTACGCTGTTTTAAAAGATGGCAACATAATTGGCTTGCAGGCAAAATGGTTTAGAACAAGTATTCAAGGCAGCCAATTTAGTCAAATAAAGGGTTCCATTAAGACGGCAAAAAAAGTAAGACCGAAAATAACAAAGTATATCGTTTGTGTACCAAGAGATCTTGCATCGTTAACAGCCAAGGGAAAAAACCATGAAAGCGCTCGGTGGGAAAACCTGGTTTTTAGTATAAGAGGACAGTATCCTGATTTGGATATCGAGTTGTGGAATGATTCCAAGATTACTGTTGAAATGCAAAAGCCAACGGCTGCAGGCATTCATAAATATTGGTTCATTAATTCAGAAATGGCTTATGAGAACATTTCCTATGCGTTCTCCAAAGCCAAAAATAGTTGGTTATCAACCAAATATGTTCCTGATCTTAATGTTGCAGGAAAGATTAATCGCTCTCTCCAAAATTACGTTGGAGAGTTTGAGACAAAAGAAGGAATAATAAATCAACTTACATATATAATAAAACTATGTGATCAGTTTGAAGTATCTATACAAGAATTGATTTCAGTATGTCATGATGCCTGTCCAGAAATTATTGGATTTCTTGAAGAATCACAACAGAAGATATGCTCTGTCAAATCTGAATCCCAAAAAATGTTTGACTGGATAAAGAATGAGTTTGCGGAAAAGCCTTCTCTTATAGAAAGTTCCTTTTCTGTATCATTTCAATCAATAATTCGTGGCATTAAAGATAGCAAAGTTTCTTATACATATCATTTTCACATCTCTGATGTCACATGCATTCTCCAAAAACTGTCTAAGATAGATTTTTATAGTTTGTGTGAAGCATTTAATGAATGTCTTAATGATCAATGCCTGTTATTTCTTGGCAATCCTGGTACAGGAAAAACACAGGGTATCAGTGCGTTTACAGATAAACTGCTTGCAGAGCAATATCACATTCCTATTGTTATACAAGCTCGGGATATTCCTGAAGCTTACACATGGAAGGACATACTGATTTATGTGTTAGGATGTTCTGCCTCGTGGAATGAAGAGGAACTATGGCAAGCTCTGATTTCTGCAGCAAATAGAAACAGATTCCAAGAAAGCATTCTTCAAAAAAAGATTGCCATATGCCCTAAGATTTTAATCATTGTCGATGGCATTGATGAATCCTCTTCACAGAAAAAATGGATTGAAAGAATTAAGGAGACATCTTCAATCACCGAAAGATATGATCAGATCAGATTTTGTTTTGCATCAAGGCCAGCACCATTTGCTGTGCCAGTAACCTATGCAAAAGTTATTCATTTGAGTGACAGTGGTGATACGCCAGCACACAAGCTATTTGATAATTATGTTAAAGCATATGATATATCTATTCAGAATTGTCAATGGATAAAATACTCGCTCAATACACCGCTGGGGCTAAAACTTTTTTGTGAGCTTTATAAGGGACAGATTATAACAATCGCTGATCTGTCTGAAGTATCCATGAATCAACTATGGCGCAAGAGAATAGAAAAGATACAAGCAGAGTTCGATGAAAAAGAGGACATTCCGTCTCATAACCAATATATTATTTTATCAATTACTGCGCTTTCTGTATGTTTTACAATAAAGACACGCTTGGAGAGGTCTGAGATTGTTGAGGAGATCAAAGAAAAAGCTAAAGTAGATAGCACTTTCGCAGAAAAAATCGTTGATCACCTTGAATCATATGGCATCATTGGTTCATTCTGCAAACAAGGAAAAGGATTATCACCAGACACATATTTATATTATGCGGGTATTCAGGGATATTTTGACTATGCCTCTGCAATGTATCTTATCGAAAAATACAGTCATCCTTCTTTAATTAATTTTGAAGAATGCAAAGAAATTGATAGCGATGCATTGTACTGTTTGGCTATAATCTCTATCCAACAGTATCATTACTTGATAACAGATAATCCAACGATTGAGAAGATAGATAACTATTTTATGTTTCCTGATCTTCAATTCTATGCGCTACAACATTCCACACATGAAATAGGTGTCCAATACAAAGAGCAAATCATTAAGATTATGCAGAGCGGTGCAGAAGGAACAACCACCGTTGTAAACAAGCTTATTCTTCCTCTATCAAGAATCAAAGAACATCCACTCGGAGTTTCTTTACTTGATGAATTCTTGAATGATTTTGATAAACCAGCGCAAAGAGATATCGTATGGTCTCTGCCGCCTATTTTGCACAACTCGGAAGGAAAAAGATGGGGAAAGAATGAGGCTATTGCTCTTGCATATGACGATGATGAAGAATACTGCTTAGTTTCAGAAGACTTATCGTCGGGGCTTCCAACGGTTTATGCATGGATGCTTTCAAATGTTGATAACAAGATTTGTAAAGAATGTAGAGATAAACTAATGGTATGGGCTCGTGTTTCACCATTGGAATTCTATAAACTGTTTCTTCATTTCGCTGACGTGAATGATCCTCAGATAAAAAGAAATATTTACTCAATAATGATGTGCCTTGTGTATGACTGCAATGATGAAAAGCTCATTGAAGAAGTCTCTGGTTGGATTTTAGAAAATGTTCTTGCCCCGTCAATTATTGATAAAACTAGGGATATTTCTGTTCGCTATTATGCCATAGCAATTGTTCAGAAAGCAAAGGTGCTTGGCTTATATGCAGATGACGACGTAAAAAAACATTTACCCCCTTATTATGCAGACAATATAGATATTGAACTGAATAAAGATGCTTTATCTGGCTCACGAATGGGAGGGTATAGTGCCATTCATTATGATCTCGCCAGATATGTATTAATTGATCACATAACCTTAGGTTTTTATCAATGGAAAAACAGACAACTACTAGATAATCTGCTTTTGGAATATGCCAAGCATTGTCCGGATTATGAAGGAATCACGGTCGATCAGTTTATTCTTTCGGCTGCGTATGCTTATATTCTTCAAATGGGCTGGAATAAGGAAGAGTTTTACAATTATAGCAAAGATGAATCTGGAAATTATATTGGTGGAGTTGATTGCTCGATAAGCGATTCACATTATAGTGCTGACCATGGAGCAAAGAGTCAAGTGATGACTATATGTGAAAAATATGTTTGGGCGGCAAGAAACATTATTAGCGGATTTCTCTGTGATCGTCTATTATTTGGCGATGATCAAATTCAAGTAACAGATTATAATATGCTGGATAGTTTTCCTATACCTATTCAAGAGATCTTTGAAAAAGATCCCGATAACTTGCCAGATGACTCGCATTTATATATTCCAGAGCCCCCAATAGTTTTTCCTGAGGAAGAATTCAAGTCAAAAGAATTGCTTGTTACATATATAAAAAACGCACCTGAAATTAATTGGAACAAATGGATACATGTTGATAATGTTAATCATGCTTATTCTATTGTAAAAAACGAATTACTTGCATTAAACATGTCTGCATGCTTCCATGGATTATCAGGTGTTGAAACCATACTATTTATCGATTCAGTGGTGATTCCTCAGAAAGAGGCGCTGAGTTTAATCTCAAAGCTGCATGACAAGAGTCTTTTTGATAGAATCTGCGATCCAGATAGATGGGTTGGAGGCGTAGAATCTTCATGTTATATTTCCCCTAAGGAAATCTGTTGGTTCTCATGGAAAAAACATTATAACTGTGATGTCTCAGAGGAATTTCCACACATAGATGTTCAATCTGCTATCGATAAATGCTCTTATAGTTCTCAGGAATATGGCGATATTCATTATTATATGCCATCAGCTACACTGCGAACTCTCTTAGGAATCACAGATACAAATGGGTATCAATATTATGATAATTATAATATTGTTGTTGCTGAGTATTCCAAGGTTGGTGAAAGATTGAGAACATCTCAAGAATTCGTTCTTGTAGGTAAGGATTGTCTTATGCAAAAGCTAAAAGAAAAAGAATTAACCCTAATCTGGCTTATGCAAGAATTGAGAAGAGAGACCGGAAACGCAAAAGAAAGGTACGGGGATTTTTACGCTGAAAGACGTCAGTACTTTATTGGCTATTATAAAGATGATGGAATAGTGTTTGAAAAGATGATTACTGAGTTTTCTCAGAACTAACTAGTGTCTCCTGCATGATGCCAAAAACATAGGAAATTCAACGTCCAGAGGCCGTTCTGTGGTATAATAAGTGCAAGGGAAATCAACGTTTTGAGCAAAAAACCTTGCACTTGCAGGAGACACTAAGTATCAAGTTGATTCTCGTCTGCTTTTATCTCAGCTTCATCCTCGAGCACCTCGATTTTTATCTTTAGAAATCGTGTGTCACAATTACAGCGTGTTAATATCTTAAAATCTGGTTTCCCATAGTATTCACATAACAAATTGTGATAGGCCATGACCCAAATATACTTTTTTAATACATGTTCGCGTAGATCTGCGGCCTTTGTATCTCCTACTTCAATATCATTGTTTTGACCAAACTTCTTAAGCTGCTCCTCAACGATTTCTTTGTGTCTCTTCAATAATCCATCTATATCAGCATGATTGATGTTAAAATACTTAACATCTGATGGAAATTGGTTCTTTATCATATCAAACAGCATTTGTATGGTATCCTTTGTGATAAAACTGTTGATGTCAAAACAATATAGGTATGATAGGAAATACTTTCCATCTGGCCATGAGAATACTAACGCCGAAGCAATTCTACGGAATATAGATTCTGCTTGGATAGCTGCAGCTACTCTCATATACAGTTTGCTATCCTCATCAGAAATCTCTTCACCCTTGGTCAAACGTTGTTCTATGGCTACCGCTTGTTCTCCTTCTTCTCGTGTGTATGATGACACCGTAAACAACACATTTATGAGATCAGGCGCGATTTCAATACGCGGATATACAGTACACGACTCCATCGTCACCACATCAATTAGGCCTTTCCCAAACACATAGTCTGTGTTAATGGAGAGCGGGCCTTTTGTTATTCCACCACGGACAAACAGATTACACTGTGTAATGAACCCTCTTTGAATCTCAGCTACCATCATAATAAAAGACAACAGCCTGATTTTCTCAAAACCAGTATTCATGTTTTCTAAGCAAAGAAGGATGTTATCAGAAAAAACACGCACTTCAATATTCATCGAAGCAACCGAAGCGACTAACGCCGATTGATTTGCACTTGAAATTTTACTTATTGTTCCTTGAATACCTGTATGGATCATATTCAAAAAATCCGGTACCTTTTCAGGACTATTACGAAAGAATTCTTTATAGCCCAGTATATCAAAATAGGCGATATAGTAATCCTTTATTGGCTTCGGCTCGTTATTATCCAAGTATATCCCCTCCTATTTAGGCCTTTGTTCGTTTTAGCATGAAGTAGCGTTCTTGTTTATTCCGTTTTTTTGGTGTAAGACCTCGTGCTTATGGGCAGATGATTCGATTTGCATTAATTATTTCCAACAGTCATACCAATTTGTTGATTTGTCGGCAGTAACCTATTTCAGCACTTCCCACATGGGCCGTTGCTTGGAACCAGTGCGTCGGATATATCCTTTTTCTTTGAGAGAATCCAATGCTCTTTGAACAGTTCTTACTGTTTTGTTCACTTTGCTCGCCATTTCTTCCCGTGAAGAATCTGGTTTCTGCCGGAGGATCGTCACTACAGCCATTTCTGTTGCGTTTAAAGTGACGTCATATGTGACGCTTTGAATGTCACTTTGAAGCTGTGGCCTATAGAATATGAATTTGAATCCGTTTTTATTGTTTTCATAGGCATAATGAATGCCATGATCCTGGCAGAGACTATGAATTCTCTTAAAACCGCTTCCAAACTGCTCGATGGATTTGTTCAAATATAGGATTTTTGCAATCGTTGCATTCCTGATTTCGGATTCAATGTTACTTCTGATATAATCCTCCGGCTTATATTTGCTGGCATATTCCCCAGGGCTGTAGATGGTGATCATATTGGGATGGATACAGATTTCGTGCGTTGTTCTGCCTCCATAAATAGCGTGAGCAAAGCTATTCGCCAATACCTCTCTGATCGCAGCTACGGGTATCTCAGGAATCTCCTCTCTCTCGGATCGATTGATTTCCGTTCTCCAGCGAATGTTTTTCAGGATATAGCTTTCAGCTTCATTGAGCAGATTATAAATATTATCCTCATATAGCTTCATATCCAGGATCGTCAGCTTTTCATCGGTTGCAAAGATACCGGCTTTTAATGATACAGGCCGTGTGTTTCCAAACAGCGCTTCACCGGCATTTGTTAGACTATCCTCTTTGACGAGTCCAAACCGCTTGAGGATAAGAGGACAGGTATATCGCCCTTCAGGGAGTCTTCCCGCTGAAATTGCTTTTGTCCAGAATTCCTTAAGGGCTGTTCTGTCGATTTGCGTGGATAGAGCCTCGGACTTCGCTTTTTCCCATTTATCCTGATTCCGATTCGCAATGAAGAAAGCCTTCAGCTCATCGGGAGAAACCTCCCGATCTTCGTCTGCGGTACGAAGATAATACCTGCCCGCGGCAGCGTATGGAGCGCTTTCACCGCTGAATTCCACTCTGATCAGCTGTTTATCATCGAGCTTCACTTCCTCGATGGCAGGATAAATCTGCGGTCTGATTTGCTCGAATATCGTGCGTGATACATCCCGAAGTGACGATTCTGACACATCCTGCCCGATCACGTCACCATTGGGTTTTACGCCAAAGTACAGGGTGCCGATGCCATGCTTATTGAGTATGGAAGAGATGGAAACCATCGCTTCTTTCATTTCTCCCGTTGACTTTTTGAATTCGAGGGTTTCTGTTTCTTTGCCCAGGTTCATGGAGCACCTCCCATTGCCATTGCGTAATGCTCTTATATTATACACGAAAGAGACGTTTTTGTCACTATGATTTTTAGAATACTTCCAATGGAAATTACCATAAAATTCGCAGGGCTTTAAGTAGGCATCTCCCCGATGCAGACGAAAGAGCGATAAGGATGCTTGACAGCCTGATAGCGCAGATGGTTAGGCAGGAGGGCGTCACGGAGCAGTTCAAGGCAGAGCAGCCCATGGTATGGGTGGGCAGGATGAACAGTATTCGTAGTCGAGCCGAAGAGATTGTCATGGAAGAAGTCATTAATACCCTGTAAACAAAGCAGCCGCTGGTATGATCGCGCAGACCATGCCAGCGGCAATAATAGTTTTTGCGATCACTATTATGAAATACGGGAAACGAATAGTATAAACATGCTGATTCTTTCTATGCAGGATTATTGAGATGCATAACGAATAATCACTTTCAGAAGTCAATGTTTTTATGCTACTATGAATGTGTCAAAGCCCAGTTATTTATAAGGGCTGCGCGTGAGGTGCGGGGAATGGATTTTGAAGTAAAACAAGTCTTCTATTCCTACGGGGATGTCCTTGCCTTGGACGGCATTTCATTTTCCGCAAACCGAGGACAGATCGTTGGCTTGGTAGGAGAAAACGGAGCAGGAAAATCAACGATTATCAAGAATATATATCGTTACCTGAAGCCGGACAGCGGCACCATTACGCTCGATGGAAAAGACATTTTTTCTTGTCCTTCTGACGCCTACCCCGTTTCTTATATCCCCGACATTCCTGTTTTCTATGAAGAATTATCTTTGCTTGAGCACCTTCATTTTACAAAAGCCATTTATCCGCTGAGTGGCGTTTCTATCAGCGAAATAATGGAAAGGCTGGATTTGAAGGATCATCAGAATAAAATCCCCGCCGCGCTGTCCAAAGGAACCAGGCAAAAGCTGATGATCGCCATGGCGCTCATGAGAGAATATGAATTGCTTATTGCCGATGAACCTTTTTCCGGGCTTGATCCAAAACAGATTGCTGCATTAAAGGCCCTGCTGCTGGAACAGAAAGAAAAAGGAAAGATCGTTCTTTTATCCAGCCATTTGTTGGACGTGACCGAGAATATTTGCGATCAGTACGTTGTGATCAAGAGGGGCAAGTGTCTGTTATCCGGCTCAAAACAGAATTTGCTTTCGGCAACACAGCTTCCTGAGGGCAGCACGATGGAGGCCGTGTATTTGAAATTGGTGGCACAAGATGAAATATCAGGCTGAGCTCCTACTTTTTAAGAACAAGCTCCGGCGCGTGAAAGGCACCCTTCGTCATGCATGGCAGGGGCTTATTGGCGTCGCTGCCGTTGGTGGCGTATTGCTGTATCAATTCTTTTTCGTGATCGCCAAAGCTGGATATGGGACAGGTGCTACGGAAATGGGCGTGCTCTACACATTCTTGCTTGTGGCTGCTGTCAATTTCTTTCGGGTGTTTCTTAATCAAACGCCGGTGTTCAGAATAGAAGCGGCGTCCGTGCTGCATACATACAACACGAGGTATTTCAGAAAAAGCCTTTTCCGCAAGCAGCTTCTTTCCGTGCTTGCGTCAGCTCTTGTTTCTGGTATGATTGCCTGCGTTTTGAGTGGCTTTCTTTTCAACCTTGTCTTTTTGAAACGGTGGCTTATTCTTACGCTTTATATCAGCACCTGCTCTTTCTTATCGTGGATCTTCTATCACGCAAACAAAAAGATCAGAGGAGGCGTTTGCGCTGCGTTTTCTTTTTGTACGTTTCTGCTTTTTTGGCGCTCACCCCTTTCAGCGGCAGGATTGGCCCTTTCTTTGTACGCTTTTTGGATGTATACCCAGCGTTTTTTAAGATTGAACATGCCCAAATTTTTTGAACGAATGCAAAGCCTTGAGGCGGCGTCAACTGCGATCAGCCAGAATGATTTCGCAAGGATGCAGCAGCTCACAGAGGAAAACCGTCCCGCTTATGTTAAGGACCCTATGCTGTATCACTTACACCCCACAAAGAAGTCTGCTCTTTGGATTAAAAGCCTGTTGGAGCTGATCCGAATGCAAAGGCAGCAGATCGTACTTCTCGCCCTGCTCCTGCTGGGTGGCTGGATTGTCAGCAGCACAAATCTATTTACTTTCGTTCCCTTGCTGGACAACCCTGCCATCACCAGCGTGATTGCAGTATTTTGCACAACAGCAGCATTCAATGGTTTACATCAACAACTAATCAAGCAGGCAAAAACGGTTTCCGACAAGCGAAAGTTGGGGCTGGCTCTTCCGTTTACGAGAAAAAAGATCATCATATCATACGGAATGACGGCCATGATTCTCAACCTGCTTCTTTCGCTTTCTGTCAGCTTACTGTATAATGCCTTTTCAATTCGGCTCATCCTTCTTTTGCTTACCGAAGCAATAGCATATTTTGTTCCATGCTGTACACAGCTTTACGAAACAAGATTTCAGCGTGGTGCGACCGCATTTTCTAATATGCTTCTTTTTATAGGTATTTATTGGTTTCTGGTAATATAGTTTACGAGTTCAAAGCGAATAATCGGAGTGTAGAATATGGAGAATAATACAAACAGAAACAGCAACGATATAGACGATGATGAATACACCCGGATGCAAAAAGCGGAAGACTGCTTGTATAAATATCATGGCGAAGAGGCAGATGAAGCCAACAATGAGAATGAGGACGACGGCTATCCCGAAGTAGTGGAGCACAATGAAAGCGGCAGCGTGTATGATCTGAAAACGGGTTTCAGTGCTATTTTCATATGCATTGTTTGGTTTTTATTCACCAGTTGCTTTTACAGAATGATCTGTTCCATAAAAACCCGAGAAATAATAATACAGCGATTTCCAAGACACGGGACAAAGATAAAATGCTGGATTGTTTTCAGGAACTTCAGTGTTGAGTGTATTTTCATTTGTAAAGTGCTTTTCATTTTCACTGATAAATGTTTCTAAATAGTCGCTCTGAGCATCAATTCGAGAACGTTCTTTTTTATGAAAAAAACTTATGAGAGAGGAATCCAATTCTATTTTCTTTTCTTTCAAATATTGAATATGTCTTTTTCTATCATCTAGATTCAGACCAAAGATATGATAATTATGTGGATCGTTTAAGAATTCAATAAACATTCCCTCTCCAAATTCTTCAGAATTATGACTTTGATACTCTATTATTTTAGAAAATAGAATTTTTAGTTTTTCATAATCAATCAGAATAACAGGATTGTTTATCCACTGCTCTTTAATATAATCAATTTCGCCCATTCTTAATTCGTTTTCATCTTCTAAACAGAAATAAATCGGTTTAATGCATTCAATAGCCTGCTCATAACTATTAACAGCTATTAAGCAATTCGTTGAAAGACTGTTAGGGAGCAAATTTACTCGGTTATTGTCTGAGACCCTGATATCTAAAGTTGTATTGCAATTTTGACAATCGATCGTATCGCTTATATCCGGTATATCGTTAAAACGAAAGGTACATGTTTGATTTATTATTTCTTCTTGTTGTTTATAGAAGATTCGCTTACTGGCTCTATAATTAATTTCTGTACTAATACTATTTAGAAGTGGATGATATAGTTCTCTACGTGTCGAAAAGCGAACACTACCACCGTCGGCATATTCTCTTAATGGGTTATTTGTTATGATTAATTCTTCAAGCAATTCTCTAATGGCAGTAATACTCGGTCTACCTTTTTCTAACTCGTTTTCTGTGCCTCCCAGGGGGAAATTCCATCCTTTGGGGTATATATCTCTGAAAACAAACGCAACCCAAATTCGGTTTTTCCATTTCACAATTGGTATAACACCAGCTGAGCCCCAACGATACACGCAATTTTGATCCAAATGTATTGATTTAGTGGTTAATTCGGCATCTAAGCCATTGCTTAGAAAAGAATGGGCTCTTTCATTATCATTCTTCATATCCGAGTCTCGTACATTGTTTTTTTCTTCTCGCCTGAGAAAATGTTTTCCCGAATTGTTTACTATTGATAAATGAGATTCTGTAAGATTGACTTTTACCGTAAATCTTGTTCCCACCGAACTATCACTTTTCTTCGACAACTCAATGTTAGTACCAAATATAATAGAATTATTATATAGCCAATTCCTAATAAAGCTTCTTTTTTCAGCATCCTTCCGCAATAAAACCGGATACTCTTTAACTTTTTTGCTTTTTTTCCATTTGGCAGCCTCACACAAAAGAATAGACTCCGCCTCTGTCAAGAAATACTTCTTTTTGATGAGACTTCGAGTTGGTTTTGGCATATGTGAAAGCAAAAAATATATATATGCATATTTAATTCGGAGAAAATATGTTCGAATGAATTTCGACAATCCAAAGCCGTTTTCAATCATTATCTCATTTATAATAATAATTGTCGAAAAAAAGATGAAAGCATATGCAAAATACGGTGATAGATTAATTGAAGCATTATTGGAAAGAATACCAGAATAAGTTAATGAAAAACTGACATTATCTTTTATTCGGATAAAGAAAAGAATAGATGTCAATAAATCTATGCAACTCCATTTAAAATGGAATTTGTGGTCTTTTCCACTAAACAAACTAATAGATTTATATATAGTAAATATAATGGAAGAAATCATTAACGCAGTCCATCGACTACTGCTAGATATAATACTTAATATAGAATCAAGATAACTAACAACAATAATTATTAATGATATTCTGCTTAAAACCCAGTTTCTCATATTTAACCTCTTAAAACTATACATCCATCTGTTTGAGCAAGGTAAAGAGGAATAATACAGCGACACGAAGCAAAAGCCCAGTTTTTGGGTTTACTCATTTCGGACATTTGCTCTATTATACATAAGATCGCCAGAAACCGCAACTACAAAAAAGTGTGATTTCAACCATGTGATGTACTATGCCCACTTCAGCTATTCGCAAAACATGATTGTGTGGCGGGTGAAACCAATTGTTTTTCAAGATGCTTTTTCACCTTTGATTATTGACCAATATCAATTCGGTTAGTATAATAATTATGTCTCTTTGTACTTCTGCCCGGCGAGATTATCCGCATCCCGCAGGACAGCAATCTTGCGTGTATGATCATGTTCTATGCCCTGCCCCGGGAATTGGTGGAAAAGCGGCCTGCGTATCTGGAATTGCCTCGGAACATCACGCAATTATTGGCCAGTGAAAAGCACATGAAGCTCATCGGGTAGGATGCTTTTCTGGAACTGGTATGGGACTGCTACGCCTGGGCCATTTGGCATGCGATTCAGGTGCCGGACGGCAAGGGCGGCTACAAGGAGGTGCCGGGCAGCTGGCAAAACTATTCCGGCGATTTTCCTATCTGGCGGCTCAGCTATGACATCCTCCGCTATTTCCGCATGAGCTATGAAACCGAAATGGAATGGAGCTTCCAGCGGCTGTTTACGATGCCCCAAAATGCAAGTCTGCCCTGGCTGGATTGGCAGCATTTTTCCAATCTTGTTTTCAATCTGACGGATCGCATTGTGACCCAGCGAAAGTTACAGCCTATCATTGACGAGGTATGGAACCACCGCCAGCCGGAGGATTACACCGGGTACAACTTAAAACAGGGCGAATTTCTGCGTAAGTGGAATCACAGCCGGTATTATCAGCATACCTCCGTGGAGAAACTGCTTGATGATGAAATCGATGTGCCCGATACGCAGATGGCGTTTGACAGGAAGGTGCTGTCAGAGCAGCTGGTGGAGCAATTTGAAGCGACGCTATCGAAAAAGGATAAAACAATCCTGGATCTGCGGATGAAAGGACGGACGCTGCAGGAGATCGCCGACATTGTGGATTATGAAACGCCCAGCGCCGTGAGCAAACGCATTGATCGGATCGCAGAGCAGTATGAAGCATTTATCAATCCGCTGCCCGAAGGCGCGGAGCGAGCTAAGTCTGAGAAAAAGCGCCTCTAAAATTTTTTTCAAAAAATTTTTGTGTTCAGGAAAAAAACGGCCTTTCTCAAGCCAATGAATATTGAAGGGGGAAATGATCCCTCTCCCGCAATCACAGCTATCGGTTTTGCCGGTGGCTTTTTTGCGTGCAGAAAAACGCTGCAGGATAGCGGCAGCGGGAAGGAGGTGAAGGAACGAATGAGTACCCAGATGGAAAAGCTGTTGGCCGCTCAGGAGAAGACCCAGGAGAAGCTGCGCCGGGCACAGGAGGAAGAGAAGCAGCTTAAGAAGCGGATCGTAGAGCTGAAGCGGAACGAGCGCACCCATCGGCTGTGCACCAGAGGTGGCTACGTGGAAAAGCTGCTTGCTGAGCTTGGCGCGCCGGAACTTTCAGACGAGGAAGTGTTCGGGCATTTGCAGTACGCCTTGAACACGCCCTATGCGAAAACGCACTTGGCAAACCTGATGGAAACGAAACAGAAAGCCGCTGCCGAGGCCGAGGGAAACGAATCCGGGAATCTGGCTGACTAATGACCCGAAGTTTACGGAGGGCGCAATTATATGATCTTCGTTCATTCATTGCGCTCTCCGAGGGCTCCTGCGGAGGGCTCGATGGAGAGAGGCCATTTTCGCATGGCCTCTCTCCATCAGCAGGGGCGGCCCCCTGCGCCGATTTCATCGGCTACCCCCATAGGAGCGCTGCGGCAGGTCAGGAACGACGAGACAAGATGCACCGCTCGCTGTGCATCAGGTAACAAAACGAACAGGAGGTGAGGCACACATTCCGTGTCCCCATTTTAACATCACGATTATCGCCCGGGGCAAAGCGAAGGGCAACTCCGTGATCGGAGCCGCAGCCTACCAATCGGGCGATAAAATCTATTCCGAATACGAACATGAATGGAAATCCGGCGATCATCTGGAGCGAATCATCCACAAGGAAATCCTGCTTCCGCCCAACGCCCCGGAGAAATACCAGGACCGCGCGACGCTCTGGAACGCTGTCGATGCTGCTGAAGATAAATCAACCGCCCAAACCGCCCGGCGTATTATCATGGCGCTGCCTAAAGAGTTGACCCAGGAGCAGAACATCGAGCTGATCCGCAATTACTGCCAAACGTCCTTCGTGGATCGCGGCATGATTGCGGATTTTGCTGTCCATGACGACGAGGAGGGAAATCCTCATGCCCATGTGCTTTTGACCATGCGATCCCTGAACGAACAGGGAGAATGGAACCTGAAAACCCGGACGGAGTTTATCCTGGATGAAAACGGCAAGCGCATCCAAACCGCCAACGGAAAATTCAAGCGCCGCTGCGTCAGCTGGGACGGCTGGAATGATCGGGGCAACTGTGAAGTTTGGCGGCATGAATGGGAGGTCATGCAGAATGCCGCTTTGGAAAAAGCGGGCCGGGAGGAACGGATCGACATGCGATCCTTTGAGCGTCAGGGGATCAAGCTGGCTCCCACTGTCCACCTGGGTCCTGCCGCTTCTGCCTTGAAGAAGAAAGGCATACGCACGGAGCTTGGCGATCACAACCGGGCTGTGAAACTCATCAATGCCCTATTTACCGCAATCAAGAACAAAATGAAAGCGCTGCTGGAATGGCTGACAGAACTGACCGAAGTCATCAACGATCAACAGAAGCTGGAAAGCCTCGGCGATTATCCGCTCCTTTCCGTGCTCATGGCCTACTACGACCTGCGGGAAAAGGAACGCTGGGATTGGAGCAACGGCGCGCGAAATAAAGGCGGCATCAACGATCTGAAAGAGAAGGCGGCAGTCCTGTCCTTTATGAAAGATCACGCCATCTATTCCATTAAGGATTTTGCCCGGTTGCTGAATGCCACCAGCAGTAAAAATCCGAGAAATGGAATCGGATAAAAAGGCAAAGGAGAAACGCATCCGCGATATTGACGCCATCCTGGATGCGGTCAAGACGCTGAAAGAGCTGAATCCGATCCGGGAGAAATACAACGGAATTCATTTCGTAAAATCAAAGGAAAAGTATCGGCAGGAACACGCCGATGAGCTGGCCCGGATCGACAAGGCCAACAGGCTGCTGCATAAACTGAACGTCACGCTGCCTATCAACATCAAAACGCTTCGTGCGGAATCCGCCCAGCTTCGGGCGGAAGTGGAAGCCATGTTGCCTGAACTGGAAAACGTGAAGTCAGAGCTGGACGAGCAGATGAAGATTCGCTCCCATGTTCGGAAGGTGCTGCCGGAAGCGCTGACCTTCCGCAGCAAGGATGGACAGAAACGATATGAAGACGTGGCCGAAGAAGTCCAGAATCAGCAGGAGCTTCGGGAACTGCTGGATCATACCGCAGAAACAGCAGTCCGACGCAGTGAAGAAATTGAACAGGGCAATCCCAACCCCAGCCAGATTCAAGCAGACGAACAGCAAATCAAAAATCAACAGATCAAAGAATGCCAGAAGAGCTGGCAGAAAGGAGATCGGTAACCATGCACCAGATTGAAAATCGGATTCAGCGCAGCATCCGGCATCTGGCGAAGAAAAAATGCGCCAATTATGACAACGGCTGCTGCCTGCCGAAGGATCGGCCTTGCTATGTGATCATCCCCGCCTACAGAACCATCCATGATGGCGCTGTGAACTGTGATTATTTCCTTCGGGCAGTCTTGCCCTTGCAGCCAGAGCTGAACACCGCTGTTTGGCATGAGCTGCTGCGGGAGGAAGATCAAGTGGGCGATGACTGGAAGGAATGTGCCCGCTGCCACAAACCCTTCATCCCCGGCAGCAACCGCCAGCGCTATTGTGCCGACTGCGGCGCAGCAGCCAAACAAGCCCGAAGCCGGGAGAAACAGCGCCGCTATCGGGAGCGTCAGAAAACACCGGCGTGACCGTTACCCTTTAGGACGAAAAAAGTCCAGGAAAATCAACGCTTCACGGGCACCCCATCGGGGCAGGACGATCTAATGGTCATCCTGCCTCAAATTTATAGAATTGGTGGCAACAAAACGTGGGGAAAAAACATGACAGGTTGATACCAGCGCTTGCTTCTATCAACGAAACATTGGCACATCGTGCCGGAAATGGAGAGTTCATGATGAAACCATCAAATCCAACGACGGTCCACTGGATAATACATGTATCTCAGAGAAAGGAGCCCAATGCCCAACAAGGAAAACAAAAGCCCGCTGGAAAGCAGCGGCATGGATATCCCGGATTATGCGATTGAACGCATGGCTCGCTGCTTGCTGCCCATGATGCAGAAATATTATGAAAGCGGCGAAGGGAAAAATGAATTTGTAGCACAATCCCTAATAGAAAGCAAGAAAACCGCTAAGTTATAAATTTTCTATGTTGGAGTGTTTTCCATTTGGAAGCATTCCACTATTTTTGTTTCAAAGTCTTTGGATGAGAAATAATACGCCGTTCTTCACTGCTTTTGTCTATCACCTTAAATATGAGGATTGAAAAAAGATGTGAATCTGGTATAATAAGGATAGGAGGATTATGTGCTTTGGGCTGATGATTACATCAAGGAGCGAATAAAATTGGTAAAAACACATGAGGCAAAAGCAAATTTGCTGCAAAGGATTTCTAAAGAAATACTAAAAAACTGTGATCTCAGAAAGTGTAACAATATTTCAGATGGTATTATTAGTGTTGGATCATTGGTGGTTGGTATCTTATTTGCAGTAGGGGGAAAGCTGATACATTGGGGCTTGATTATCGTTGGAATAGCGCTCTCTTTTCTTATTGTGATTCTTTGGCTTGCAACTAAAAGTGTTATTGCAGAACGAGAAGATGAACAAGATAATGAATTAAAAACAATAAAAGACAATTATGATAAATTACGAAAGGAATATGCGGCCTTAGAAAAAAAGAAAGAATCTGGAGATGCTTTGCTGATTGAGACAACATTGATAGCAAAAGAGATTCATAGAGTTCAAGGTGATAACAACGCAAAGAGGCTCTATACTAAACTAGCTAATAGTATATCTGAAATGATTTTGGCCATAAAAGGGCTAACAAAAGAGCAGTTTAGCGTATATATATACATATACGATGGAATAAGCCGTAAAGTAAGAAGAACTGAGGTTTCGACTTGCGTGACCACATTGCAAACTGCGAACGAGACAGGAATTATTAATATAGATGATGTAAGTAACTACTATTATGCCAAATGTATACTTGATAAAAAAACAACATTCTTTTTATCTGATAATCAAGCAATTCGCAATCATTTCTATTTTGATTCTTCCGAGGATTCTATAATATCGCATTATACGCAATATGCAGCTATGTCGTATAAATTAGGAGACAGAATGGAACTTTATGCTGAGGTGATTTCATATGATGAGGCTAAATTAGGAGAAAATGAAGAAGAGCTTGAAAAATTTGTCTCACAAGTATTGTCTCCATTTTCTTCTCTTGTTTCTATTGTAGATTGGCGGAAAGTGAGGAGCGGTCTAGAATGAAGAAATCCACTCAAAAAGTAAACAAAAAAAAGAATAGTAGTCCTCATTCGTATCAAGTTCGCGTCACTGTAGTTCCCAAAGAAACAAAATGTCGGCTTTTTATTGTGGAGTCGAAGCGCGAACGAGCAAAAACGCTAAAAGAGTATAGTAAAGAACGAGCAGAATTGAAAACAATGATTGATTCATGGTAGAACAGCGTTCTACCATACTCAATTTAGATTAGAATACCATATGTTCTATATAGACAAGAAATCCGAACCCTCCGCCAATCGGCTTCAGGTTCGGATTTCTCATGTTTGGTGGTCGCAACAGGACTCGAACCTGTGACCCCATCGATGTGAACGATGTGCTCTCACCAGGCGCTAAAGTTTGCGAAAAATAGATGTAGGGTGTTCACGTAGGCAAAACCGTTGATTTTACTGGGCTTCCGCGTTTCCGGCTTTATCGGCCGGGTGTTTACGGGATGGGTGTTCATCGGGTGTTCACCCCATTTTGAACACCGGGTGTTCAGGGGGGTGTTCATGGGTGTTCACCGGTCAGTGGGTGTTCATTTACTAAGTAGTAACTGGAAGTCCTTCCTCTCTGTATTTAGAGAGGTGTTCATGCCCTTGGGGTGTTCAATCGGGAATACTATAGTAAAATCCCTCTTCCGTTTCGAAGATGATCACACCAAGATCCTTGTAATAATTTTCTATTGCTTTTATTGGCATCATCGAATCATATATTTTTTGCCCGTTAACAATTCGCTGGAATAGTAGATCAAAACTGATTTTGAAGATACCGGCCTGCTTTGCAAGGAATGTATTTGGAAACGGTAACTGGTCATTCTCATCTGCGGCATACATTCCTAGGACAGAAACCAATCGAATTAAAGCCATCTCAGAAAACTGATGAAACTCTTTACAAAAGTCGTTAAGATCTTTATTTCCCTTCTTGTATCTCCATCGCTCATTGTCGATTTTTTCTTCCAGGTCAAGAATAAAGCTTTCGTCATCATCGGCTAAAGTCCTGGAACAGAAAGTGCTGGCTCTGCGACATGCATAATACTCATCAAGCAGATTGTATGACTGAATAGTCAGACCGCTCTGCAGTGTTTTTTCATACTTAGGACGTACGACTGTTAGTGCAAATTCAACATGCGCTAGTTCATGGGCAAGAATATTCAAACTAACTTGGCGTTTCTTTTTAGCTTCCTCCAAAGCAGCCTCATCTAATCTATTAAAACATGCATTAAACACCGTATCATCCATAATGAAGGTGGCAAGCATTACATCGATGAAAACAACATATTTTTTTGTTTCTGGATTGAAAAGCAGTTTTCCAAAGGCACGCCCGAATTCATTGTTTGTTACAGATGGATTCTTGTCACCATTTTTAATCTGAAAACCCATTACAGCAGAAAGAAAATCTTCAGGGACAACTATTTTTTCAATCTGTTCAATTGTGTCTGCATCAAGGAAACTACGAGCTATGACTGTAATCAAGTTTTCATAATATTGCTTCAGGTCTGGCGTTACCTCGACCACATTAACAATATGTGTAGCTTCAAATAGCACTGTCATGATTTCTCCTCCGATTACAACACAATTACTCTGTCAATGATGAAATGTCATCATCGTATAGCTCATCGTGGAACACCTCCATGGAAGCCGCTTTTCAAAGCGTAATCTCAGTGTATCTTGTCAGCCAGTATGCTTTCAAGATAAGGCTTTATCGAGCTAATAATGATGGCATCAATCTTGCTCTGCTGCCTTGCTGATGGAGGAGTGCGTTGATTGAACATATCAAGCATGAACTGATAATCGTTGTACCCATTACCATGATTGTAGGCAGAAGGTCGGAAGGCATTATTGTCAAGCAAATACCGCAGGAGCTTTCTTGAAAAATACGCTGATGAAAGCTCGATTCTCTCCCTGTTTCGCAGTGCATGGAGAAGCTTGAACAGCGACTCATGAATCGTTGTAATTTCGTCCAGATCCTCTCGCTCAAATTTTCGTATGCATCTGCTTCCAATGGGGTATAGGATATTCTGGTTATAGCGATTGCGTATGGTGAAAAGGAACCTCAGTTCTTCTTTTCCACAGATACAGGAAGACTCGTGATGTTCATCTTCCTCGCAGTCAACAATTTCCCATTCCTCAACGGCTGATTCCCATGTTTGACTATCAGATGCTTCAATAACGCGCATCACCAGGTTTTGTTTATACGCTCCCATGTGTACCCCCTTGAGCCTATGGTTACAACCTAATCTGTTTGCAAATGATGTCTGCTCTTTCAGTCCCACCACAAATACAACCGCTGCTTGCTGTATACATAATGCGGTTTAATGTCCTGATACCAGTCATCCATTATCGCGTCTCCTAGCTCAATGAAACCGAGAAAAGTCCTTACAGATATACTTTTTGAACTGTGTTTTACAGTACTCCTTTTTGATGCCAGTCTTCGGGTCTGTTCTGTTTCCATTGAACCAAATGCTACGTTTTCCCGCATTCTTTCCCGTTTTATTGGTAACGCACTCCTGCAGAAATTCCTCTGAGGACATTATCCACATAAGATCAAGCCGTTCCGAATAGAAAACAAAGTAGAAATTTGGCGTAAGCTCATGGGTAATAGCAGCGAAAAGCGCTGCGTCTCCATCAGTCACTTCACTGGATCTTGCTTTGATCTGCACCTCAATGAAAGTCCCATCTTCTTTTTTGATGACGCAGTCCACACCGTGATCATCTACCAGGGGCAGATAAACATCAAGCCCCTCCATGAGCATCTTGCCCACAAGGTTGTATTCCATCCGCTTGCCGAAGCCGGCGGAATGTCTGAACGCGATTCCCATCATTTCCTCCGATGATCAGAAAGTATTATCGAGCGCCTTTAACTCCTGCACATAGGGATAAAAAGCGTAATCAGCCAGCTGCTTTGTCATTTCAGCGTGGAACCGTGCGATTTTCTCCCATTCGTCTCTGTTAATGACATCGGCTTCAATGCTAACAGAGATTGAGCATGCGCGATCCGCTTCTTTTCTATCCCATTCGATAGGGAGTGTAACCTTCTTCTCGATTTCGTCTTTGTGAGAAAAGAATATACCAAAGACGGCTTTTGATTTAGCTTTGTTGCCGGCATCAATCCACAAACCGGCGACACAGCGGTGGAGTTTATTCCGAATGCTGCAATACAAATGAGTATGAACGCCTTGGACTCCAAAGTAGCCGTCCTTATATGCCATTTCTGACGGTTTTACTCGGGCATAAGGATGCCCTTCGCCGCCTTGCGCTTTCTGGATAATCGGGAGCGCGTATGCCCAGTATTCTTTACGCAGGTTGTATATGCTTTGATCCCCGCCATAATTCTCGGCATCCTCTTCCTGGGACAATTCCTCTGGGATTTCACGGCCGTCCTTAACAAAGGAAACATGCAGCAGTTCTTTCATCTGCTCTTTCCCGGAAAAACGGAACTGCCAGCGATCCTCCATAAAGTGAAGCAGCTTCATGCCCCGCTCGTAGATGCGGTCAGCATCCCATGCGTCTTCTTTCGATACCTCGATTTCGCTATGAGTTCCGTTAACGTACCCACGGGCCTTCTTATCCTCAAAGCTGTCATTCTGAAGGCTGGAGTTGATGCTCTGCGAGAGCGGCAGTAGATTGCCCAAGGAGGCGGAAAGCGTTTTGATTTCTTCTGCGGTATACTGACGGAACTGGTTGCGCCAATAGAAAACGGTTGGCGTTTGCGGAAGGATGTGCTCCACAGTGATTCTGTCCTTGACCACCTTCGTCAGCCCAGCCCAGTCCAGTTTTTCAATCTTATGCTTTTCTGCAAGAGTATATTCGTATTCGAAAAGGAAATACCGAAGGTCACGCCAGCTGTAAAAACCGTCTGCGGAGATGAAACGGCGGTTCATCCTGGTCACGAAAACACGAACAGCGTCCTGCGCGTTCTGATCGGTTGTAGCGTTCAGATCAGCGGTTACGTCTCCAAGGGAACATTCTTTTCTGTATACTTCCCGGGTCTTACGGTAATAATCGCTGCTCTTATAGCTGGACTGGTACATAGCCATCCGGAAGTTGATGAAAATGAACCTTTCAACAGCTTTGAAAAACTCGATGCGCTCATCCGATGTAATGCCTGTTCCGGGGATAAGCGAAACAGCTACGATAGGCCTGAAATACCCAATACCTACTCTATTCAGCCGACCGAGCCAAATCCGTTCTTCAGCTGTAAGAGACTTACATTCCTCCGGATAGAAGGTGTAGTACCAGTATTCCGCTGTTTCATTCAGGCTGTTAACGTAATCCGCGATTTCTTCCGGGCGAAGGAACTGACCTGACATTGTTTCAACAGGCGCGGTTGCAAGAGCGTCTTCATCATCAGCGCTTTCCGGATCAATCTCTTCCTCCGGGTCAGGTTCCGCCACGGGAACAGCCAGAACATTTTCAAAAATAGACTTGTGAGAGAATTTTCTAAGCAGGAACTGGATGTAGTCGTCGCCTTTTTTCCTGGAATAAGCAAAGTACATGATCCAATGGGCCCGCAGAAACTCATCATCGGAAAGCGGTTCGTTCTCATTGCGCCCCAGCTGATAGTAAACCTCTTTCCATGCCCTGTTGATCTTTTCCCGAAGCGCGGCGGCGTTATCCTCGTCAAGGTCTTTCTCTTCATAAAGTGTCGTGAGGTAAATCAGGCGGTTTTTCAGCAGCTCAAGATTGGTTAGCCGTTTGCCGCGGTTATTCATGGTTTCGAAAGCGACAAACACATCGTAATCGTCCTCGATTTCATGAATGTTAAACATTAGTTTGAGCGTCAGCTTGCGATAAAGGTTTGCCAAACCGTCGCTGCCTTGGGCAGCATAAAGCTTGCTCAATTCCTCAGCGAAGAAAAGCTTTGCCCGTTTCAAATTCTTGGTGTAATACGTTTCTCTGATTGTCCCGCCATATTTTTGCCCGAAGATTTTATACTTCAAATACTCAGAACTCGGATTGTCATTCTCATACCCAAACAGGTAGGTGGTAACAAAACCGCTGGGCGGCATCTGTCGGCAGATATATTTGGAACGTATATCCCGTACAACCTCATACCCAAGAAGGATTTCATCATCGCCCTTCTCGTCGTTCTCCGGCAGCGAACGGACGAATTCAATAATCTTGTTCAGTAAGATAACGAAAGTGGTCAGGCGTTGCTGACCATCAACAATATGATACGGCTTAAATCCACTTTCAAGGAGCCATTGATCTTCCTGGTCGAGCTTTTTCGCTTCTTTTCTGCTCAATTCTTTCATGGAAAGCAGACCAGTATAGTGATATCGGTCAGGCTGCAGGTTGATCAGGTCTTCCCAAAAATCACACAATTGCTGATCAAGCCAGGCATAACCGCGCTGGTAATCAGGAATCCGGAACAGTTTGTTTTGGAAGATCTGGGCAATGGACTGGAGTTCATTCATGTTTCTCTTCCTCATGGTGATGTTTCATGCGCTCATTGACTGCAGGTTTTATAATTCTTGGAAAAAGCATCTATGGATTCCTTTTTTCTGATTGATCAAGCCGTTTAAACAAATGCGAGAGAAGCCCAAGAAGATCAAGGCAATCCTTTTCTGTGAATAACCCACTTTCCATCAAGTCTTTATGTTCTTCATGACTTATTACATTTCTTCCACCTTGGACTACTCCACGAGAAAGACACTGTTGACCATCTTCAATATTCTCTAACGTTTTTGTTGAAAACGGCTGCCCATTCGGCCTAAGATGGAATTTTTTTGTAGTTTCCAGAGCCTTATCCTTTCCAAACGCAAGGGTAACAATATCTAGGTCTTCTGTTGCGGCAACCCCAGATTTATCTTTTACAGCATTCTTGTAGCGCTTCATAGCTTCTTGAAATGCGGAATAATAATCCTTTTCTATATAATATCGTTTTGAAGCATCCTGAACCTGGTTGTGAAGAAGCCGATAATGATAATAGGTATATGGAGGTATCAAGTTATATACATTCTGTACAACACGTGAAAAATCTTCATCATCTATTTCTGGCTTTTCTGAAATAGAATTGATAACTTCGCTCAATGGTGTTCGAATATCATCTGGAACTTTCTCGAACCATTGCGAGATATTAACGCCGCTTCTGGTTGAATTAGAATCCTCTTTTGCCCTTTTACGCCGCGAACTCCAATCACGAACTAAAAAGCGGACGATTTTCTGGAGATGGCTCTGCAATTGTTCTGCTTCAGGCAGTTCCCAGCTTATTGACTGTCTATCGGTTGATATTAAATCCTTATCATATTCATCCAAATAGTCAGCTTCAATCCAGCCAGAAAGATATGAAAAAGTATGCCCAGCCTCAGATACGCCAAAAAAGCTTGGCATATTAGCCAGTCTACCATTTACATAAAGAGTTATTCCTCTTAAATCCTGTTTCATCGGTTTCTTTGAGGAAATTATTTTTCCTGCAAGCATTTCTTTATTGGGAAAATCATCCTCTATTTGTCGTACAATATCTTGTATATCCCATTCAAATTCCTTGTCTATTCCTTTGTATTTCAATTCTCGTGTGATGCATGTAAAAGGAGAGTTGTTTTCTGCTATGTTAATAGTAAACGAATCGTCAATCCAATTAAAAAGTTTAGAAAGGGAAAGTGCAGTTTCGTTGGCATCAAAGTTGGATACTCTGGATAGATTGGTTAACGTAATCTTCGTTCCTTTGGATTCAGGATTCTCTTTTTCTTCGCTACTGCTCTGAGGATAATAAACTCCTTCCTTTTCGCCCAGTATACCTTCCCAATCCAAAATGAAAGTAGTTTTATACCGTTCAGATTTTTTAGTAGTTTCAATTTTAATAGTTTTCCCAATACCAAATAACGCGAGCTTACCAACACCTTTTTTCCCAGTAATCCTCCTTCCTTTAGAGTTTTCTCGACTTTCATCTTCATCTCTACGTCGACGACCGATAACAAGAAAATTGTTATTTACCTCATCAAAAGACATGCCATCCCCATCATCTTCAACTATTATGCTTTTATTGTCCGGATCGTTGTCAATTAATGTAATCCAAACGTTGTCCGCACCAGCATCATAAGCATTAGCTACTAACTCTGCTAATGCATAGGGCAAGCGAGAATACATTTTTATTCCTAGGTGCTCAATAGTTCGCGGATCAAATTTGAGGCGAAGCCTTTCTTCAGTTGTATCCATGCGTTTCTCCTACATTTCAATGTTGTTATCTCGTAAATGACGAATAATTGATACACCTATAATCTCTCCAAGACGTACGGGAACTGCGTTTCCGATATGCCTTGCAATATCTCTTAAAACAAACTCACGATCTGGATCAACAAAACTGTAATCTGCGGGGAATGTTTGTAATAATGCTCCTTCCCTCAAGGATAAAGCTCGATCTTGCTCTGGATGTCCATATCTACCCGTCCCATAATTATAAAACTGTGTGGTTATTGTAGGGCCGATTTGATCCCATGTCATCCTCCCATATACAGATCCATAACTATATCCGCTCTTCTTTTTATGGCATTCGCAACGCAATTCATCTGGCCAATCTCGCCAAGTCCCACCGGGTTTTGATGCTTTGATCCTTCGCAGATTTAACTCTGATAAACTGGAAGATCTATGAAGCAAATCATTTGGATCTATTTCTCCAGCTTTCAAACGAGGGAGTCCTCCAATATAGTCTCGTACGTGTACATCATTACGCTTATGAGTAGGGTCAATCAATCTAATACTTCCCAAGAGCGAACCGACCAGAACAAAACGTCTCCTGGACTGAGGAATGCCATAATCCGGGCAATATACTGTTTGCTCCTCATGATAATAATGGTTTTTATCCAAAATGCTTATAAAGTCTTTATATACAGCTGTTTCTTTTATCTGGGGAACATTTTCCATTGATATAACGGCAGGACGGATCTCATCTATAAGACGCCCGTACTCCAATAAAAGGTTATACTTATCATCTGCGGTGTTTGCTTCCCCATATTTAAAACGCATTTGGGAAAAAGGTTGACATGGTGCGCATCCAACAAGAATCCTTGTCGAATTGCTATCAAATAGTTTATTAATTTCCTCTCCCGTTACGTCTCTGATGTTTTCTTGATGATATGCAACATGGTTGTTGTGCTCATATGTATAACGACATGTGGGATCAATATCAAATCCAGCAATAACATTGAGACCAGAGTGTATTAATCCACAGGTAAGGCCGCCGACCCCGCAGAATAAGTCCACAACCTGTACTGGCAAGAATATCACCCTCTTTCTATGATCAATTTCAAAACACGTTATAATGATGTAGTTTCTGTATTAGTGCTTCTTGATTTTTCTTTTTTAGTTCGCATTCCCAAATTCTAACAACAATCCAATTTCTTTCAGCAAAACATGCGCTTATTATTTTATCATGCTTAATGTTGTTATTTCGCTTAGTTGCCCAATATTCTTTGTTGTTTTCTGGTTTAGTATTACGGCAGTCGTGTCCATGCCAAAAGCATCCGTCAACGAAGATTGCTATTCTCTTATCAAGAAAAACAAAGTCTGGATGGCCCTTTACCGGATAATTCCTTCTCCACCCGGTAACGCCATATTGCTTGAAGATTTCAATCAAACGCAGTTCGGTCGACTTGTTCTTCTTCGACCGAACTTTCTTCATGACTTCAGACCTTTTTTCAGGGCTGTACACATCTGCCATAATGCGTCACCTTGCTTCAAAATCTATACGCAGACTGGGATCTGTCTCGTTCTCCAGAACGATTTTATTGTATTTCCCAATGATATCGGATAGTGCGGCGTTCCGCTTGCCCTCGTCGAAAAGGCTATGCTCATAAACGTTGGAAGACAAGAATTGCTGAATATCCCACACTTCGACTCTTCCGGCCAAGTTGGCGTCGTCAGCTAAATCATAGGCAGTTTTGACTCTCTCGTAGATGGTGATAATAACAGGGTGACATCCGGCGCGCAGATTTGCATTGCACTTCTCAATAAGCAAGTTTCCAGGCATCGTCGTGCAATGAATGATTGTGTTGTTGATGACAAAGTCACCGCTTCGTTCGGTAGGCGCGTCCGCTACGGAAGCACCGTGAATATCAAAAGACCCTTCTGGCAAAATAACGGATAGTTTAGCGGCGACCAAGTGCTGCAAGACCGTTCCCAGATACTGTGTTCCGGGGTTCTGCTTTTGCCGCTTCTTCGCTTGTTCAAACAGATCGTCAAGATTGGCACCTATCGTTTTTGAACTATCCGCAGTCAAAACAAAGGGTTGATTGCGGAAGTACTCTCTGACTTGTTCCGCCCAATACGCTTCAACCAAATCAAAATCGACTTTCTCTTCTCTATTCCACGAATTGAGGAAATCGACGTATTTGATCATCAGGCCCATGCTACCCCTGCTTGTACGGCCGCCTTCCGACGAAAGCAGCTGCGTTATGCCATGGTCTTTAAGAATCTTCTTGAGATTTCCGCCGCCAAGTCCGGCCACCTGGCCTTCCTTTTCAGTTTTAAAATCGTCAGGATTCAGCGGGAAACTCTTGTCTCGGACTAAGCGAGTGAATTGGATGACGACGGACAGCGGTCCTTTCGTTACAATGTTGTTTTCCGCCTGAAATGCCGCGAGCCTTTCTTCAGCGCTTTTCATCGTACATAGCCTCCGCTAATTTAGTCAAAAATCTTTCTCCAATAAACTTGGCTACAGGCATAGCTACCGCGTCGCCCATTGCTTTATAACCGTCATTATAACTTCCTGGAAGAATGAACGTATCGGGAGCGCCCATTAAACGAGCTGCTTCGCGAACGGTAAGAAGACGAGCGTGGATTGTGCCACCGTCTTTAACTACAAGATACTGTTTACTGCTTCCGCCTTCCGGCGTTCTGAGACATCCCGCAGTTCCATCGCATCTTATTTCAAGTTGCTGCTTACCGTTTCTCGTCCTTCTGTAACCAGTAGCATACACGGTATCATGTTCGTCAAGTTTCGCTTTATGATTATCGGGAATAAGTTTTAAGACGTCGTCTTTATCGAACGGAGCGGATAAATCGACGATATCTTTAAGCGATTCTTTACGCTTTGGAGGCTTATCGGTTTGCCACCAAATCCAATGTGACAATGTTTTTCCTAATTCAATCGCTGATTGATTATGGAGCCAGCAGGGGCCGTCGCCAACTAAGTCTCTTGGGAGCTCGTACCCTTGCTTAACCGCGATGATAAAAACTCTAGGGCGAGACTGCGGAACGAACAATGAAGCGTTCAATACGATAGCGCCGCAATCGTAACCACGTTCTACAATCGCGTTGTGCAAAACGCGATAGTTCTCTCCATGATTGGTTGACAAAAGACCGGTGACGTTCTCTAACAGCAGAATTTTAGGCTTTGTTTTCAGCTCGTCAAGCACTCTAAGCCATTCCCACACAAGCCCGCTTCGAGACGCATGAATTCCTCCAAGCGATCCGGCCAGAGATAGATCTTGGCATGGAAAACTAGCCCACGACATATGAGCGTTTGGCAAGTCGCCGCCCTGTATGTTTTTGATATCCCCTAGAACAAAATGATCCAATCCAAAATTCGCTTCATAAACGGCAGCCTTTTGCTCGCTAATGTCATTCGCCCACACAGAATCGAACATTCCCTGCAAGCCATAAGAAACCAAACCGCTGCCGGCAAAAAACTCATGCATGCGCCAGGGAGCGGGATGCGCTATAGGGCGTTTCGTTTCCATTACGTTATTCATCGTTCCTTCCCTCTGCCAGCCGTCCATTAACGTTGTTCCTGCGCTTATCGCACGTCGGCTTTTCAGCCTCTTCTGGAATTACCCATATTCTACTCATGCGAGTCGCTCCGACAACGCGGTTCTCCTTGCAGAGTATCTGCACCTGTCGATCGGTAATTCCCCATTTTACAGCAGCTTCTTGCGTCGTCATGTATCCGTTCATTCGGCAACCTCACCTAAACAAATTTCACCATTATCATTGTATTCGTTTAAACGAAATCAGTCAAGAGATAGATACTTTTGAACAATAATGTTATTTATTTTAAAAGACTTGATTTGGGAAGTGATATTCACATTGAAAAGTTGAGAAAAAGAAGCTATAAAGTTCAAAGCGTTTCTCCTAGATCATTGTTTTAATGAATAATATAAATCAATAATCCAATCATACCAATTATATTATCTTTCATTATTGATTTATTATGCTTGAAAAAACATTTTCAGGAAATTTGAATAAGACAAAAAGCTTTGGAATTGCCGCTGGAGCAGTTTCCACCACTAAGCTTTTTAATATAATCTGATCAAGTTATAGCTCCTCTACTCCGTATTCAAAACAATTTGAAATTCCTCAATCGCGTCTTTTAATTTCCGCTGTGTTTGCCTCTTGGTCACTTGCATGCTTTGACTGATGCTCA
>OCVV012858748.1_pt1 | contig 36569 bp, 36 predicted proteins | sample 1539721 | NCBI WGS metagenome assembly OCVV01 (sample SAMN02144230, study PRJEB22623) | gut metagenome | biome: sheep rumen | host: Ovis aries | place: New Zealand | reverse complement strand
GAACGTGGACATATTCTCGGAGGGGTATGACTGCCCCGAAGTGGAGTTCATCCAGTTGGCACGTCCCACGTTGTCGCTGTCGAAATATCTACAGCAGGTGGGGCGCGGCATGCGTGTGTCGGCAGGAAAGCCTCATGTCCTTATTATAGATAATGTGGGGCAGTATCAGACCTTTGGGCTGCCGACCGTGGAGCGGGATTGGCGAAGGACCTTTGTGGGTGAGGAGACTGGACGGGGTGTGGCCGGACTGACACGCTGTGTGGTGGTGGATGACGAGCGGCAAGAGAAGGAACTGTTGAATCTGGAGATGGTGCGCATCAAGAAGAGCGGGCAGAAACATACGGGGCTGGAGGTGTTCTTGCAGGATGGACGTTATGGGGTGCTGTGCAATGGAAAGGTGGCTTGTCCTGCCAAGTTTCGCAACATCGAGCGTCTGCCCAAGGACAGCGGCTACTTTGCCTTGGGCATGTATAAGCGTCCCAGCCGGCGAGAACCAGGGAGAATTGTGGATGTGACAACTGTGATTGACCGAAAAGGACAAGACCTGAACATCCAGTTGTATGGCGTGGTCACATGGCGCAATGGCTTCTTCTACGGCGAGATGAAGAGCGGATACCACCGCTATGAGAACTGCTGGGACCCTGTCGGCAATTCCTATTATGACACATCGCCCGAGTTTCACCATGTGGCAGGGGTGGAGGTTGGACTGGGCTATGAGCATAACCCGCCTTACGACCCTTGCATGAAGTTGCGCATCTCCACGGGGAAGGTGAGTCCTCGTTTCTACGAGGGGGAGATGTTCTACAACCGCCACATCATCATCGCGCGTGACTATCTGATTGTGAAGCGCGACCACAACCACTCCTACCGCATCTGTGGCTATCTGGGCGACAGTGTGCTGGTGCAGAGCGAAGAAGGGCAGGGCTATCAGCAAATCTTCCACGACGGCAAGATGGGCGGCTCCTTCCGCAGTGTGCCGCAAGGCACTTCCCGTCTGATGAAACTGGAGCAGTTGGGTCTGCAGCGGGTGAAGAGTGTGCGGTGAAAGACTGGCATTTCTCGTCTTCAAATTAGGCCGACTTTTCATTCCTTAAAAAACGTACCCCTCGACTACGGCAAGGCGTACCCCTCGGGTACGACCCGGCGTAGTCGAGGGGTACGCCTTTTTTGAAAACGGGGAAAAGAAAAGGCCGTGGAGATGGCAGTGATGCGTTTCCTGCAGTCTTACCGTGGCGAGAGTTGCCACATTATAGCATATTTTCTAATTGTGCCACAGCAGTTGCCATGTCTTCGGAGAACCTTGTGTGGTCTCTGAGAAAGTCTTTCCTTCCGCCAGAAATGGCATTGAGCAGTTCCTGGCTCATGGCATCAACATAAGACGCAATGGCATACTCGATGTCATCCTTCTGCCAGTCGAGGGAGGAATGGATATATACGTTTCGCTTTTGATGTAGGAAACTGTACGCGGTCTCTATGCTGTCCTTTGTTATCATGTGTCGCAACTTTTTGATGCCACGCAGGTCTTGCTGTGGGTTGTGTGCAGGTCGGTCTTATTGCTTAAATGCTCGATTGGGGGACAAAATTACTCAATTTCCATCAGAAAATGGCTTGAATAACGCACATTCACATCGGTGAAGGGGCGTTTTTGTTCAAATTTTAGTAATTTTGTGGCGAAAATCGCGATGAAACGCAAACTGAGCCGAGTTTGTTTGGACTCAGATGAGCGTGAGTGGTTTATCTAATTACAACGAGATAAAGAATGATTCAACAAGTAGAAATAACACTTGCCCCCAAGTCGAGAGGCTTCCATTTGGTGACAAGCGAAATCATGCGTCAACTGCCCAAACTGCCTAAGACAGGTGTCATCAACATATTCTGCAAACATACAAGTTGTGGGCTGAGCATCAATGAAAATGCCGATCCTGATGTGAGGGCTGACATGGAAACCATCTTCAACCGTCTTGTCCCTGAGAGTCGTCGGGGCAGCGGGAGCCATTACACGAATGGGCGAGTCGCGACTGAGGGAGGCGAAGCCGATAGGCCAGAATATAAGCATATATTAGAAGGTGCAGATGATATGCCTGCACATGCCAAGTCCTCTCTGAGTGGTGTCAGTCTGACGATTCCCGTCACTAACGGTCGTCTGAACATGGGTATCTGGCAGGGCATCTATTTCTGCGAATACAGAAACTGTGGAGGAGAAAGAGACCTGGTGGTAACAATAATAGGAGAATAAGAAAATGATAGAGATAGAGATAGGTTTGAAGCATGCAAGTGAATTGACGGTTACCGATGCCGTTACTGCAATGAAAGTCGGCTCTGGCGACATGCCAGTTCTCGCAACCCCTATGATGATGGCTTTGATGGAGAATGCTGCCATGCTCGCTGTCAAAGATGAACTGCCGGAAGGGTGTACAACCGTGGGTGGTCATATAGACTCGTCTCACCTTAAACCCTCCAAGGTCGGTGATGTGGTGAGAGCAGAAGCCGAGGTGACAAAGGTGGATGGGAAAAAGATAGAGTTTAAGGTGGCTGCATACTCTGGAGACACACTGCTTGGAGAGGGGACGCACCTGAGATTCATTGTAGAACGGGAGAAATTCATGTCAAGACTTTAGGAACATGGCAGAATTTAGGGAAATGAGAAGAAAACGCCAACAACTCTCAGATGAAGAGAGTGTGGGCATCTTGCAGAAAGCCACATCTGGAACCTTGGCCTTGCATGGTGATCATGGCTATCCCTATGCTGTGCCCATCAGTTATGTCTATTCTGATGGGAAACTCTATTTTCACAGTGCATTGAATGGTCATAAAGTGGATGCAATCAGGAACTGTGATAAGGCTTCTTTTTGTGTGATTAGTCAGGACGACGTGAAGCCTGAGAAGTACACCACCTTTTTCCGTAGCGTGATTGCATTTGGCAGAATCCGTATCGTAGAAGATATGACAGAGAAACTGGCCATAGCCCGATTGCTTGGCAACAGATACAATCCCAATCAGGACGAAGCCCTGCAGAAAGAGATTGAGCATGGCCTCTCTCGTATGCTTGCCATTCGCCTTGACATTGAGCATCTGACCGGTAAAGAGGCTATCGAACTGGTGAGACAGCAATGAGGGGGCTTGGGGCTTGGCCGAGAAAAACAAAAAAAGTCGCTGGATTCCAGCGACTTTTTTTGTGTGATCCGCTTGGGGCTCGAACCCAAGACCCCAACATTAAAAGTGTTGTGCTCTACCGACTGAGCTAGCGGATCTACCTGTTAGGCTTGCGACGGGGAGTCTCCTGTGGGGGACTCGGCAGGTTTTTGGGCCTGTTGCTTTATCGTAAGCGGGTGCAAAGGTAGGGAGTTTTTGGGAAACTACCAATTATTTTAGGAGTTTTTTTGCCTATTAGGTTGCTTTTTCGTTGTTGTCCGCCTCGTTTTGTGGCTCTTCGAGCACATATCGCTTGTAGTAGGAGACGATGAGGGTGGTGAGCGGGAGGGCGATGATGAGACCTACGAAACCGAGCAGGCTACCCCAGATGGAGAGGGAGAGAAGGATGACGGCGGCGTTGAGGCCAGTGACTTTGCCCATGATGCGTGGGGTGAGTACCCAGTCCTGGATGGCTTGCACCACACAAAAGACGATGATGGCGGCAAGGATGATGCCCCAGAAACTCTGGCCTGTGTCGTAGGCTTTGAGCAGGGCGAGGACGATGGTGGGGATGAAGCCAATGACTTGGAGATAAGGTACGAGGTTGAGGAACCCGATGAAGAGTCCGAGGGGTATGGCGAGGGGAAAGTCGATGATGAGGAATCCGATGGCGAAGAGGATGCCGACGCAGAGGGCAATGATGGATTGTCCTCGGAAGTAGCCGTTCATGCCTTTCTGCAGGTCGAGCATGATGTTGTGTACGATGCCGCGCTGACCTTTGGGCATGAGTTTGAAGAGCCCTTCAGACATGAGTTCGTAATCGACCAGGATGAAGAAGAGGTAGATGATGGCGATGAGGGAGGCGATGAAGCCAACGATGGCACTCACGCTGCTGCTGATGATGGAGAAGAACTGGGGCACTTTCTCTTCGAGGAACTGCGACACGTCTTGTACGGTCAGTGCCTTGGTGATTTCGTTGAGGTCGATGTTGTGTTTGATGTACTCTTGCACCTCGGAGGACACGGAGGTGACGGTGGAATCGGTGGTGACGTATTCAATGATGATGTTTTTCAGATGCCCCATCTCTGCGATGATGGGAGGAATGATGAGGTAGCATCCGCCAATGATGACACCCACGATGAGCAGCACGGTGATGATGATGCTGAGGACTCGTGACTTGACGTGGCACTTGTACTGTATGAAGGTGACGATGGGGTAGAGGAGGTAGGCGATGAGCCATGCCACGAGGAATGGGACGAGCACATTGCTGAGCCGCAGGATGAGGAAGTAGGCCGCTGTGAGGATGATGATGCTGATGAGGATGCGCACCACGCGGTCGAAAGTGTAGGTTTTTTGTTTCATGTCTGTGAGGGCTGTTTTGTTTTTTTGTTGAATAATTGTTCCGTGTTGAGGATTTTCACCACGAAGATACGTAAAAACTCGCGTTTTGTTCGCTTGGAATGTGAAAAAAAGTTGTTTTTGAGGGTAAAATAGGTGTTGTAAGTATTTTTATTTATACTTTTGCAACCAAAAATAGAAATAGATTGGGAAGATTGTATGTCGTGCCAACGCCTGTAGGGAATATGGAGGATATGACCTACAGGGCGGTGCGGGTGCTGAAAGAGGCTGATTTGATATTGGCCGAAGACACTCGCACGTCGAGTGTGCTCTTGCAGCACTATGACATCCGGGGTGAGTTGCTGTCGCACCATAAGTTCAATGAGCATGAGACGGTGCAACAGGTGGTGAGGAAGATAGAGGGAGGACTGATGGTGGCACTCATCAGCGATGCAGGCACTCCGGGCATCAGCGACCCTGGATTTCTGTTGGTCAGGGAGTGTGTGAAGCATGGGGTGGAAGTGCAGACCCTGCCTGGGGCGACGGCTTTTGTGCCAGCCTTGGTGAGCAGCGGATTGCCATGCGACAGGTTCTGCTTCGAAGGTTTCCTGCCACCAAAGAAGGGGAGGCAGTCGCGCCTCGAAGCCTTGAAAGAGGAAACGCGGAGCATCGTGTTGTATGAATCTCCCCGACGTTTGCTGAAGACCTTGCAACAGTTGGCCGAGGTGTTTGGTGGGGAGCGGCAGGTGAGTGTGGCACGGGAAATCTCCAAACTGCATGAAGAGCATGTGCGAGGAAGCCTGAAGGAGGTGGTGGCGCACTTTGAGCAGACGGAGCCGCTGGGCGAGATTGTCATTGTGCTGGCTGGTCGGGATGGGACAGAACCCCTTGCAGAAGAGAAGGAAAAGCCGTTGGACCCCATGCAGATGCTGATGGGGACAGGCAAAAAAAAGAATAAATATAAATAAATGTAGTGATTATGAAGAAACTTCTTTTTATGGCAGCAATCGCTTCGGTGCTGGTTGCTTGCGATGGTGCCCTGAATGGTAACTCGGGCGGAGACCGTGAACTTGATTCTTTGCGTAATGTCATTGACCAGAAGGATAATGAGATTAACGACCTGATGGGTACGTTCAGCGAGATTCAGCAAGGTTTCGACCTCATCAATGCGGCCGAAGGACGTGTGAACATGATGAGTGAGGGGGCTGAGAACAATAGTTCGGCAGAAAACATCCGTGAGAACATGCAGTTCATTCAGGAGACACTCGACGAGAACCGCCGCAAGATTGAGGAACTGCAGAACAAACTGAAGAGCAGCACCATCAATTCGTCGAAGTTGAAGGAGGCCATCAACAACCTGACTCAGCAACTGAACGAGAAAAATGCCGAAATAGAAAAACTGCGTGCGCAACTGGCTGAGAAAGACCAGCAAATCGCCGAATTGGGTACAACGGTGACAACGCTGAAGGATGAGAACACGCAGGTGAAGCAGCAGCGTGACGAAACTGCACAAATTGCTCGCAATCAGGATGCTCAACTCAACACGGCTTGGTATGTGTATGGCACCAAGAAGGAACTGAAGGCTCAGGGCATCCTGTCGAAGGGCGAGGTGTTGCAAGGCAACTACAACAAGAACTATTTCACCCAAATAGACATCCGCAAGGTGACCGTCATCCCCTTGCAGTCGAAGTCTGCCACTCTGCTTACCACTCACCCCAATGGCTCTTACACGTTGCTGAAGGATAGCAAGGGTGAATACACCCTGCGCATCACCGACCCTGCAACGTTCTGGAGCGTGAGCAAGTATCTGGTGGTGAGGGTTCGATAAGCGGCAAAAGAGGTCACTCACTGGCAAAGAAAAAACGTGGAACGTATGAAACGGAACATCGGTATCTGGCTGTTGGCTTTTATTGTTAGCCTGCCCCTCATGGCCCAGAACAATAAAGACTGGGAACCCATCGGGGTGTGGCCGTTCATCAACAAGCAGTTCCGCACAGCCACGGTCTATACGGGGCTTTTCAATAGGTCGAAGACTGTCGTGCCCTGCAACATCCATGTGGGAAAACAGACACTCTGGTACAGCCAAAACGACACGCTGATGGAGGCCATTCCTGGCTCTGTCATCAGGGTGGAGTTTCCCAATGGCGACACCTACATGCCTGTGGGAACGGAACAGATGTTTGGCCGCATCGTGAGGGAAGACTCCATCGACGGAAAGGTGGCACGTCTCATAGAGGTGCGGGCGCTCAATCAGCAGGCACTTGACCAGAAATATGTGGACTATCTGAACAAGACTCAGAATGTGTTGCAAGGGGCATCGTCGCTATCGGCCTTGGCAGACAGCGAAGGAGGCAAAATCATGGAGGAGGAGCCTCTGCCCATGCAGACTTTCTTCTATATGCAGGTGCGTGGCGAGATATTCCCTGCCACCACCAAGAACATCCTTTCTCACATCGACCCCAAGCGCAAGAAAGAGTATCGTGTCTTTACCCGTTCGGAAGAAATCATCTCCTCGAATGAGAGTTCCATGTTGAAGGTGTGGAAGGAATACTTCTTGAAGAAATAAGTCCTGCCGAGTCTTGGGAAAGGACTCTGGCAGAGGCTAACTTCAGCGGAGAAGAATGGATTGAAGAATCTTGTTTTTTAAGGGAAAAACGCTTTTGAAGAATACCGCTCTTGACGAAACTGTTAAGAGCGGTATTTTTCGTCCAGACCACCGTTGATGATGTCATAGACCTCCTGCATGATGACTTTCGTCTGCTTGCCTTTGCGGTCTTCGGCAGTGATGGGTTTGTGGATGGTGAGGGTGACGGTGCCGAGGCTGACCGACTTGGCGTTACGACTGAACACGTCGAAGGAACCATTGATGGTCATCGGCACGATGGGAATGCCTATCTCGTTGGCCAACATGAAGGAACCGCGTTTGAAAGGCCCCATCTTGCCGGTGCGGGTGCGGGTTCCTTCGGGGAAGATAATCATCGACATGCCGCCTTGCAGGGTTTCACGCGCCTGCTGCACGGCCTTGGCTATGCCGGATATGCCGTCGGGCAGGTAGATGTGTTTGGATTTCACGCAGGCATAGCCCACAAACGGAATCTTCTTGAGGTATTCCTTCATCATCCACTTGAAGTTGTGGCCGAGATAGCCATAAGCGAGGAAGATGTCGTAGTAGCCTTGGTGGTTGGCCAGAAAGACGTAACTCTCGTCTTTCTTGATGTTTTCTTTTCCTTCCACCTTGACTTTCAGCAGGAAGAGCCAAAAGGCGCATTTGGACCAGAACTTGGGCAGATAGTAGGCAACTACATCTGTGTCGCCGAGGAAACCGGCGATGATGACGCAACTGGCCACAAAGATGGTGATAACCACAAAGATAGGCAGTGCGATGGTGAAGGAATAGATTTTATAGAGAATGTTGAGTATAGTTTTCATCATGCTGTATTTTTGTGCAAAGGTAAGGAAAATAAGTGAAAAGTGAAAAGTGGATGGACGAATAAGTGAATAGTGAAAAGTGAAAAGTGAAAAATCTAAGTTACTTTTGCTAACAAGGAACACTCCGGATGGCAGGTAATATAGATTTTTCACTCTTCACTTTTCACTTTTCACTTTTCACTCCTCACTCCTCACTCTTCTCTTTTCACTCCTTCTGAGCGTAATCACGTTGACCTCTGGCCATGCGCCGAATCGGAAGGGGAAGAGGACGGCCCCGATGCCGTCGCTTACATTGAGGACTTGGTTGCCCTCGGCATAGGCTCCCGACCACTCCTTGTAGCGGAAGGCGACGGGTGACCAGCCGAACACTTTGAATTGTCCGGCATGGGTGTGGCCGGAGAGTGTGAGTTGGATGGATGTCTGTGGGATGATGTTGCGCCGCCAATGGGTGGGGTCGTGACTCATGAGCACCGTGAAGCAACTGCGTTTGAGTCCCTTCATGGTCTTGGGCAGGTCGCCGAGTGATGGCCAGGGGGGCAGGCCGTCGTTCTCCACACCGGCAATGACCAGCGAGTCTTTGCCTCGGCGAAGGATGCGGTGGTCGTTGAGCAGGAGTGTCCATCCGTAACTCCTGATGCGCCGTTGCAGTTCCTTCACGTCAGCCTTGCGGTCTTTCTCGTCGGGATAGTCGATGTACATGCTGTAGTCATGGTTGCCCATCACGGCATAGACACCGTCGGGGGCATAGAGGCGGCTGAGGTCGCGCTGAAAGCCGTCGAGTTCTCGGCTTTGGTGGTTGACCAAGTCGCCTGTGAAGAGGATGGCATCGCATTGTTGGGCGTTGATGAGGTCAACGACGATGCGGGCATCGGCCTCGTTTCCATCGCGCAAGGTGCCGATGTGCATGTCGGAGAAGTGTGCGATGCGATAGCCTTCAAACTGTTTGGGCAGGTCAGGGAAGTAGAATGTCTGCCGATGCACCACGTAATGGTGGCGTCCCTCAAAGTAGCCGAAACAGAGGAGGCAGAGGGCGAAGAGGCCGAGTGCCATGCCGATGATGCGGAAGATGCGCACGAAAAGGCAATCGTAGTCCTCACGGTTCTTGGCTCCACCCGTCACCATCCAGTTGATGCTGTGTCCGAGTCCGTCGAACACCATGAACAGGGCTTTGGGCGCACAGAAGAAGAGGAGGAGGAACATGTAGATGCTGACCCACGGCTGATGCTCGGGCTTCATGTCGTTGCTGCACATGATGATGACTGCGGCCACGGCAAGGGCGAACGATGGCACGAACCACAGCCAGCGCAACCATGTGGCTTTTGTCCAATGTCGCACATACATGAAGTAGATGTAGGCATCGGGCAGCGTGAGCAGCAGGATGATGAGTATGAGTATTCTTAACAGCATGGCAATTTCTTCGTCAGCATTGTAAGTGTTTCCTATTCAGTTTGATGACCCTTTCCTGGTCAGTATTGTAGGTATTTCTTGAGTTCGCCAGGTGCCATGTGACGGCGTCGGGCGTAGTCGTTGGCTTGTGTCTGGTCGATGGCACCCACAGCAAAGTAGTGTGCCTGTGGCAGGCTGAGCATGAGTCCGCTCACCGAGGCGTGTGGCTGCATCATGGCCGATGAGGTGAGGGTGACGCCGATGCTCTGGAAGTCAACAATCTCGCCGATGATGCGATTGAGCGAGAGGTCGGGCAGGCAGGGGTAGCCTACGGCAGGACGGATGCCCTGGAACTTCTCCTGATGCAGTTCGGCGATGGTCAGGTGCTCGTCGGGGGCATAGCCCCAAAGGGTTTTCCTCACTTCCTCGTGCAGTCGCTCGGCACCAGCCTCGGCCAGTCGGTCGGCAAGGGTCTGGAGGAGCATCTTGTTGTAGTCATCGTCGGGAAATGTCTTTCCCACGTCGATGCAGGTGGAGGTGGCAAAAATGCCTATTCTGTCCGTCTGCATGGGCAGGCCGTCAGTGCCCATTTTCAGCCCGGCGGGCTTGGGACGCACAAAGTCGCTCAGACAGAGACAGAAGCCGTCGGGGCCTGGCACTTGCTGCCGCAGCATGGGCAGTCGAATCGGCGCTCCGCAGGGGTGACGCTGTCCGCACTCGCAGGGGCGGGTCGGCTGCACCACAATGTCGTCGCCCTCGCTCCATGCTGGCAGAATTTCCACCACCGTCTTCACGGTCAGGTAGGGCTGGAGGCGTTGCAACATCTTCTGTGCCTCGTTTTGCAGGTGCCGTCCTTCGTCCGACTGGCTGGGCAACGACCATGCGTGGAAGAAATAGACCCAGTTGATGTAGTCGGCCACATCGCTGATTCGGTAGTTCTTGCGCACGGTTTCCTTTTTTCTTCTTTATCGATTCTTTTCCTCTTCTCCCGTTTTTCCCCCGTCAGTTGAATCTCAGTTCTTTCCCTCTCACACCATCCACCACGATGCCATCGCTGTAGGCGGTGATGCCGTTGACGAAGGTGCGGCGCACTCGCCAGGTGAAGAAACGCTCGTCCATCGGTGTCCAGCCGCACTTGGTGTAGTAGCGGCCTTCCTTCACCTGCCAGTTGCCGTTGGGGTCAACCAGCACGAGGTCGGCGTAGTAGCCCGGACGGATGAAGCCTCTCCGGTCGATGTGGAACAGTTTGGCCGGGTTGTGCGACATGAGGTCGGGGATGCGCTCGATGGGCAGAACGCCCTGTTCGCTGAGTTCGAGCATGGCGACGAGCGAGAACTGTATCATGGGCATGCCCGATGCGGCTTTCAGTGCGCCGCCCAGTTTCTCGTTCTCCAGATGGGGCGCATGGTCGGTGGCCACCACATCGATGAGTCCGTTGGTCAGTGCCTCGCGCAGGGCGGCGCGGTCTTCGGGTGTCTTGATGGATGGGTTGCACTTGATGCGTGTGCCCAGCGTGTCGTAGTCTTCGGTGGTGAACATGAGGTGGGCGATGACGGCCTCGGCTGTGATGCGTTTCTCTTCGATGGGTCGCGCCTCGAACAGGCTCAGTTCTTTGGCTGTCGATATGTGGGCGATGTGCAGTCGGGCACCCGTGTCCTTGGCCAGATTGACTGCCAGCGACGAGGAGGCGTAGCATGCCTCGACACTGCGGATGCGTGAGTGGTAGCGCACGGGGAAGTCGTTCTGCCCCTTGTATCTCTTTTTGAACGCACGGATGTTGGCCTCGATGATGGCTGTGTCTTCGCAGTGGGCCATGAGCAGCAGGGGCGAAGTGGCGAAGATGCGCCGCAGCGACTCCTCGCGGTCCACCAGCATGTTGCCTGTGCTGCTGCCCATGAACACTTTCACGCCTGGCACCCGTGTGGGGTCGAGGCGTTGCAGGGTGTCCACGTTGTCGTTGGTGGCACCGAAGAAGAAGGAGTAGTTCACCCGACTGTGTTGGGCAGCCAGTTGGTATTTCTCGTCGAGCAGGGCGAGGGTGGTGGTGGGCGGATTGGTGTTGGGCATCTCCATGTAGGAGGTCACACCGCCCGCAGCAGCCGTGCGGCTCTCGCTGGCTATGTCGGCCTTGTGGGTCAGTCCCGGCTCGCGGAAATGCACGTGGTCGTCAATCACGCCCGGGAAGAGGTACAGTCCTGTCGCGTCGATGTCGCGGTCGTAGGTCTGTGACGTGTCGTCGCCCTTCAGCACCTGCTGAATCATCTCATCTTCAATCACAACAGAGCCGATGAACCGCTGCCCCTCGTTGATGATTGTTGCGTTTCTGATTATTGTTCTCATGGGTTTCAGGTCAATTCTTCTGTTCTTTTCCTTCTGTAGGTTTGGCTTCGCAGCCTATCACTTTGGGTGTGGGGTCGGCGGGCTTAGGGTATTTCTTGAACCATCCGTCCCAGCGCAGTCGCAGCACACCGAAGAACGCTTCGCCGAAGATGCTGCCGTTCATTTTCGACACGCCCTCCACGCGGTTGACAAAGACCACTGGCACCTCCTTGATGCGGAAGCCGCATTTGTAGGTGGTGAACTTCATCTCTATCTGGAAGGCATAGCCCTTGAAGCGGATGTCGTCGAGGTTGATGGTTTCGAGCACACGGCGACGGTAGCACTTGAAGCCCGCCGTGGTGTCGTGTACCTTGAAGCCGGTGACGAAACGCACATACTTGGAGGCGAAGTAGGACATGAGCACCCGTCCCATGGGCCAGTTGACCACGTTTACGCCCGAAATGTAGCGGCTGCCGATGGCCAGGTCGTAGCCCTCGTCGGCGCAGGCACTGTAGAGGCGGGGCAGGTCGCTGGGGGCATGGGAGAAATCGGCATCCATCTCGAAGATGTAATCGTAGCCGTGTGCCAGTCCCCACTTGAACCCTGCTATGTAGGCAGTGCCCAACCCTTGCTTCCCGGCGCGCTCCACGAGGAAAAGACGGTCGGAAAACTCCGATGCCATCAGACCTTTCACGATGGAGGCTGTGCCATCGGGAGAGCCGTCGTCTATCACGAGAATGTGGAAACACTTGTCCAACGCGAAGATGGCGCGGATGATTTTCTCCATGTTCTCCTTCTCGTTGTAGGTCGGTATGATAACTATGCTGTCGCTTTCGTGCATGCTGAATCTGAATTATACTTTCTTCTTGCAAAGTTAGCGTTCTTTGGGCATTTGACCAAATAAAAGCGCACTTTTGGCTGAAAGACGGCACGTTTTTTAGCATTTTTTACCTTTTTTTCCAGTCCTCCCCGATGCTTGGGCCAGGGTGTCGTGTCCGTCGGGCCTGCATGGCCAGTGGCAAAGCCTCGGCTCGCTCTCTTCCGCAGCCACTGTAAGCGGTGTGCCGTAGCCTCTTCACCGACGTCCCCGATGTCGGTCGGTCGATGTCCCCGATGTCGGTTGACCGATGTCCCCGACGTCGGTTTAGGGGGTGTGGAAGGAGAATCGATGAGGGTGTGCCGCAAAGGCGTTGGAGGCTGTGTCGCTGGGGGTCTTGGGGGACTGTGGTGCGGTTAAATAGTGTTAAAAGCGTAAAGCGAACACAAAAGTGGTGTTATGGGTAACGTTGGTTCGGTTGTTTTTCCTTAACTTTGCATGCTATTTGGATAACGCCAATCGCAATAAACTTATCAAATACAGAAATGGAAAATCAAAATGTGAAGCCTGCTGAAGGTAAATTGGGCATCATGGTCGTGGGCCTTGGTGCCGTATCTTCCACCTTCATGACAGGTGTGTTGATGGCTCGCAAGGGACTTGCCAAGCCTGTGGGGTCAATGACTCAGTATGACAAAATCCGCGTCGGTCGTGGTGCCGACAAGAAGTATCTCTCTTATGGCGAAATTGTGCCGATGGCAAAACTGGATGACATCGTGTTTGGTGCCTGGGATGTGTATCCTGCCAACGCTTTTCAGAGTGCCATGTATGCAGAGGTGCTGCAAGAGAAAGACATCCTGCCTGTGAAGGATGAGTTGGAAAAGATTGTTCCGATGAAGGCTGCTTTCGACAAGAACTTTGCCAAGCGACTGACGGGTGACAACGTGAAGGACTGCAAGACGCGTTGGGACATGGTGGAGCAGATTCGTCAGGACATCCGCCAGTTCAAGGCCGACCACAACTGCGCCCGCATCGTGGTGGCTTGGGCGGCTTCCACCGAGATTTATGTGGAGCCAAACATGCAGGTGCACGACACGCTGGCTCATCTGGAGGCAGCCATGAAGGCCGACGACCGCCAGAACATCGCCCCCTCCATGTGCTACGCTTATGCAGCGTTGGCCGAAGGTGCACCGTTCATCATGGGTGCGCCCAACACCACCGTCGATATTCCTGCCATGTGGGAAATGTCGGAGAAACTCGGCCTGCCCATCGCCGGCAAAGACTTCAAGACGGGACAGACACTGGTGAAGTCAGGCTTTGCCCCCATCATCGGCACTCGCTGTCTGGGCCTCAGCGGTTGGTTCTCTACCAACATCCTCGGCAACCGCGACGGACTTGTGCTCGACGAGCCAGCCAACTTCCGCACGAAAGAGGTCAGCAAACTTTCCACACTCGAAACCATCCTCAAGCCCGATGCACAGCCCGACCTCTACGGCCACGGCAACGACACCGACGACCAGTACTACCACAAGGTGCGCATCAACTACTATCCTCCGCGCAACGACAACAAGGAGGGATGGGACAACATCGACATCTTTGGCTGGATGAACTACCCCATGCAGATTAAGATTAACTTCCTCTGCCGCGACTCCATCCTTGCCGCACCGCTGTTGCTCGACCTCTGTCTGCTCAGCGACCTGGCTGCCCGTGCCGGCCGCAGTGGCATCCAGCGTTTCCTCTCCTTCTTCCTCAAGGCTCCTATGCACGACTACACGCAGGGCGAGGAACCCGTCAACCACCTCTTCCAGCAATACACCATGCTGAAGAACGCCATCCGCGAAATGGGTGGCTACGAGGCAGACGAGGAGATTGACTAAGCCGGCCATGTGCTGTTAGACAACAAGGCGGCGTTCTGTCCCTGTGGACAGAACGCCGCCTTGTTGTTTGGGGTGGTTATCAATCAATTTGCTCCTTAGGCTCTCTGCGAGTGTCCCAAAAGGCGAGAATCTTGATGGTGTCTTTGTCGAGAGAGTAAACCATCTTGCTGTATTTGTGGACGATGACACTTCGGTAATCTTTATCAGCCTCTTGGTTAAGAGGTTCGCGGTGACCAATGTGTGGCATTGATGCGATGGTGACTTCCCATTCCGATGTCTTTTGTTGGAAGTCCAGCAATGCCTGAGTGCCGAAAGAGTCGCAGATGTAGTGGGCTATTTCCTGCCATGAATGCAATGCACTTTTCGTCCAGACAATTTTCATGCAGTCTTTATTTTTTGCTGAACGAACTGCTCCATCAGTTGGTGTGCTTCCTCTTGTGAATAGAAATCCCCTCTCTCGTATTCCTGCTCGGATTTCGCGATTTGTTCTTGTAGTTCCTCTATGGAGTAAGGTTCCAGGGCTTTCCCTTCTTCCACATTGTTGTGCAGTCGATGTTGTTCTATCGACATGGATAACAATGTGATGAGATTGAGCTTTACCTCATCAGATGTGTCCTTTATGAAGTTCCAGTAAGGGACAGTTGCTGGCATTGGAGTTATGGCAGGCATGTGGATTCTTTTCTTTTGTATGTTTCTTTTTGCAAAAGTACGAAAGTTTTTGAGAATAGAACGAAAAAATGAACTACTTTTTTGTTTTGGTCAAGAAATGGAACTGTTACATCGCCTTATTTATTCTCCATCGCCTCCAGCACACTCTGTGCTCCTTCCATCGTTGTGATGTTCTTGATGAGCAGGGACTTGCGCTCTCCATCGCGCAGGGTGCAGGCACGTCCGTGACTGCCTACGTAGGTGAGCACTTTCTCGAAAGCACGGCTCTGGAAGTATTCGTCTTCGAGGGCGAAGTAGAGAATCATGCGGCCCATCTTGAGCACCACTTTCTCGATGCCGAGGCGTTGGGCTGCCCACTTGATGGGCATGACGGTGAGGAGCGATTCGCCCACAGAGGGAATTGGACCGAAACGGTCGATGAGACGTGTCTTGTAGGCTTCCAGTTGCTTGGGAGTGGTGAGGCCATCGAGTTCGCGGTAGAGGCTCATGCGTTCAGGGCTGCTGGGCACGTACTCTTCGGGGAAGAACGCCTGGATGTCGCTCTCCACGTTGGTTTCCGTTACAAACTTCTCGCCACTCAGCCTGCCTTCCTCGTCGCGGTCTTCGTCGGCAAAGAGGTCGTTGAACTCGTTTTCCTTGAGTTCAGCCACCGCCTCGTTGAGTATCTTCTGGTAGGTTTCATAGCCGAGGTCGGTGATGAAGCCGCTTTGTTCCGCTCCCAGCATATTGCCCGCACCACGGATGTCGAGGTCTTGCATGGCGATGTGGATGCCGCTGCCGAGGTCGCTGAAGTTCTCCACCGCTTGCAGACGGCGGCGGGTCACATCGTTCAGGGCAGCGAGGGGTGGGGCGATAAGGTAGCAGAATGCCTTCCTGTTGCCACGTCCCACACGTCCACGCATCTGGTGGATGTCGGAGAGACCGTAGTTCTGTGCGCTGTTGATGATGATGGTGTTAGCATTGGGTACGTCGATGCCGTTCTCCACGATGGTGGTGGAGAGCATCACGTCATAGTCGTAGTTCATGAAGTCGAGGATAATCTTCTCCAAGTCCTGCGGATTCATCTGTCCATGACCGACACACACACGGGCATCGGGCACGTACTTGTGTATCATCTCCTCCAACTGCTTCAGATTGCTGATTTTGTTGTTCACGATGAACACCTGCCCGTTGCGGCTCATCTCGAAGTTGATGGCCTCGGCAAAGATTTCGGGCGAGAAAGTGTGTATCTCTGTCTGGATGGGGTAGCGGTTGGGTGGGGGAGTCTGGATGATGGAGAGGTCTCTTGCACCTAAGAGCGAGAACTGCAACGTGCGTGGAATCGGGGTGGCGGTCAGGGTGAGTGTATCGACGTTCACCTTCATGCTGCGCAGTTTCTCCTTGGTCGAAACGCCAAACTTCTGCTCTTCGTCGATGATGAGCAGACCCAAGTCCTTGAACTGTACCTGCTTGCCAATCAGTTTGTGTGTGCCGATGATGATATCCACCTTTCCTTCCTTCAGGTCGGCCAGCACTTCCTTTGTCTCTTTGGCAGAACGTGCTCGGGTGAGGTATTCCACTCTGACGGGAAACTCCTTCAGTCGGGACGTGAAGGTCTGGTAGTGCTGATAGGCCAACACCGTCGTCGGCACCATCACCGCCACCTGCTTGCCGTCGGTGGCTGCCTTGAAGGCGGCACGGATGGCCACTTCGGTCTTGCCGAAGCCCACATCACCACACACCAGGCGATCCATCGGACGTGGCTTCTCCATGTCGGCCTTCACGTCTTGCGTGGCTTTCAGTTGGTCGGGCGTGTCTTCGTAGGCGAAGGAGGCCTCCAGTTCGTGCTGCATGTAGCCGTCCTTGCTGTAGGCAAAGCCTTTCTCCTTCAGTCGGGCGGCATAGAGGCGGATGAGGTCGCGGGCGATGTCCTTCACCTTCGTCTTCACACGCTCCTTCATGCGTTCCCAAGCGTTGCCACCAATCCTGTTCAGCGTGGGTGGCTCGCCCTCCTTTCCTTTATATTTAGAGACTTTGTGTAGCGAGTGGATGGACACATACACCGTGTCCTCATTCTTGTAGATGATTTTAATCATCTCCTGCATCACATCGCCCTGTGGCACACGCACCAAGCCGCCAAAGCGACCCACGCCGTGGTCGATGTGTACCACATAGTCGCCTATCTCAAACTGCTGCAACTCCTTCAATGTCAGCGCCACCTTTCCTTTCCGAGCCTTGTCGCTCTTCAGGTTGTACTTGTGGAAACGGTCAAAAATCTGGTGGTCGGTGAAGCAGCAGAGTTTCAGCGTGTGGTCGATGAAACCCTCGTGGATGGCTCGGTTGACAGGGATGAAATGGATGGCCTCCACTTCCGTCTTGGCCATCTCCTCAAAGATATTTTGTAAGCGGGCAATCTGTTTCTCGCTGTCAGCAAAGATGCAGATTCTGTAGCCCTCGTCCATTAGGCGATGGAACTCCTGACTCACGAGGTCGAAGTTCTTGTGGAAGAGGGGTTGCGGAGAGGTGTTGAAATGGATAGACCCACCCCTCACCCTCCCTACAGGGAGGGAGTGGTTACCTTGCTCGTTAGTTTCCGCTTTCGTCACAACATTATCTTCCTCTTTGCCTGAGATTCTACCCCCTCCCTGTAGGGAGGGTGAGGGGAGGGTCTGTGGTGAGGGGAGGGTCTGCTCCTTCTTGTTCTTCAACTCCAAATGCCTGAACTGCACCACCTGCTTCAAGAAGGTCTCTTCGTCAATAACGAGCCTTTCCCAATCCGCATGGTCTCCCTCCCCATTACGGGGGAGGGTTGGGGAGAGGGTCTTCGCTTGACTCGAAAAGCCCTCCTCGTGTATCTGTGCAATCTTGTCGCACACGAAGGCGAAACTCTGCGTCACAATCAGCGTGTCCTTCGGCAGAAACTCCAGAAAAGAGATGTATTCCGTGTTGTCCTTCTTGATGTCTGGCACAATGGTCATCGTATCCACCTTGCTTTGTGAAAGTTGGCTCTGCACGTCGAACGTGCGGATGCTGTCCACTTCATCGCCAAAGAAGTCAATGCGGTAGGGCATGTCTGACGAGAACGAATAGACATCCACGATGCTGCCTCTCACAGCAAACTGTCCCGGCTCATACACATAATCCACCCGCTCAAAACCTAACTCAAAGATGTCCTTCTCCAACTGGTTGATGTCGAACTCGTTGCCCACCTTCACCGTCAACATGTTCTCGTCCAGTTCCTGCTTCGACACCACCCGCTCGGCTAAGGCATCGGGGTAGGTGACAATCAAAAGAGACCCAGACCCTCCCCTCACCCTCCCTACAGGGAGGGGGTGGTTACCTTGCTCGTTAGTGTCCTCATTAGCAGAGATACTATTCCCTCCCTGTAGGGAGGGTGAGGGGAGGGTCTGTGAGAGGGTCTGCATCCTCAGTATCTCATTTCCCGCATCCTTCTGATTGTACTTGATGGCCCTTCTATAGGACGACGGAAAGAACAGCACCTGAGGGCCATGCTCCCCAGCACCATTCTGGTCTTTCTCGCCGCCTATCATTTGCGTCAGGTCGTGATACATATATCCCGCATCGTCCACATCGTTCATCACCACCAACATGTTGGGACAGGCTCCCCGTCCGCTGGCCACAGCGGCCAACAACAAAGCAGCCGACGAGCCACTCAGCCCGTCCGCTCTCATGTCTCTTGCCTTGCTCTGCCTGATGCGCTTGGCCAGTTCCTTGGCCTCATCCGACGAGGCCAAGACCGAAAGAATCTTACTTGTTTCCAAATGATTAAATCCTCAAAAATGTATCCTCGCCGCATGGCTTCCCTCCCCATGATGAGGGAGGGTTAGGGAGAGGGTCTTCTTTATGCCACACCCATCACCATCTGCGGCTCATACACTCTTGCAAACAACTGCAAGAAGAACAACGTGTCCTTCGATGGGCGTACCAACTTCTGCTTCAACTCTGTCAATCTTTGGGAATTTCTGTTTGAGGGGGTAGAATTTGTCATAGGCAATCTTTGCTTTTAAGTTCTTTATTATGAATAACGAACAAAATGCCCCTTTATTATAAGAATGTGTATTTTTTCTTTCACGCCACGAAATTCCCAGAGTTGTCAAGTGCCAACTGCGCCACAATCTTCTTCTTGCACACCTGATGCAACTTCACGCAGAAGAAAATGAGCAAAGCCATAAGAGGCAGCACGAGCCATTCGCTCATGCCGATGTTCATCACGATGGCATCGTAGAGGCCATGAGCCAAGACTGGCACCACCAAGATGCTGGCAAGGTTGAAAAACGAACGTTTCACAAAGTGGTACTGTGCATAGTAGTAGCCCATCAGCACGGCAAAGGCATAATGCCCTGGCACTGAGAAGATGGCCCTCATGATGCCCACGGAAAACCAATCGCCGTCGCTCAGCACATAGCCGAGATTCTCGACCGTGGCAAACGCCAGGCCCACGCACACCGAATAGACGATGCCGTCGTAGTGCTCGTCGAAATGTGGATTCTTCCTCAACACGAGCCACAGCGCCAACAGTTTGAAGCACTCCTCGGGGATAGCCGCCACGAGGAATGCGTCGGCCGCATTGCCGATAATAGAGGTTGGCTCACCCCCTCCAAAAAGCACAGAACTGATGCCCATTTCCACGAGGATAATGGGCGGCACAGTGGCCACACCCAGCAGGATGGCCTTCACGATTTGTCCCGTCGGCTCTGGTTTCGCATCCTTCCTCAGGATGTAAACCCACAGCAGTACCGCTGGCAGCACCGCAATAACTTGTCCAAAGAAATAACCTACCATGTCCTTTTCATGCGTTTGATGTTGCAAAGATACACATTTCTTTTCTGCCGTCCAAGAAATGTTGCGGGTTTTATTTGCTTTTCTCTTTATTTCCCCCTAACTTTGCAAGAAATAATGATTGTGTCACAAAATGCTTTGATGGATATGGAAAATATAACCTTTCAACTTTCTGACGTGCCGGGCAACTTCGCCCTGTGCCTCAACAGCGAATGCCCACTGGCCGACCAGTGCCTGCACCAGATGGTGAGGCGGATGGTGGCGGCTGACGAACTGGTGCTGCATGTGTATAACCCCGAAGTGGTGAGGGGTGGAAAAGACTGTGAGTATTTCAGGGCACTGAAACTGGACCGTTATGCCAAGGGCTTCACCCGTTTCCAAGAGGAGATGAAGCCGAGGCAGTATGCGGTGTTCAGCGATTCGCTGATGGCTCAATTTGGCCGAAATCCTTACTATGAACGGCGGCGAGGCGAACGGTTGCTCTCGCCGGCTGAACAGGAGGTGGTGCTCCGCGCCTTGCGCAAGGCTGGAATAGAAGAAAACCTTGAGTTTGATGGCTATGAATACCGCATCAATTGGATTGATTGACGGGTGTTTCCATCTGTATTTGTTTGTCAATATTTAAGTACTTGTTAATCAGTACTTCTGTGCTTGTTTGTCAGTACCGTTGTACTCATTCGTCAATACTCCAGAACTCATTTGTCAATACTCCAGTACTCCTTCGTCAGTACTCTAATACTGCTGTGGCAGTACTTCAGTACTGACGAAGGAGTACTGGAGTACTTTTGAAGGCGCACAAAAGAGAGTACGAGTGTCGGAAAAAGGAGGATATGCGTGAGGGATGGAGGTTGTTACGGCTTCTTCATGCGATGCTTCCTGAGTGCCGGCACTTCCTCGCAGAGGGCATCGGCCAGCAGACGAGCCACGATGGTGGCGCCATAGACGTTGTAGTGGGTGTTGTCCTGCCGCCCTTCGGGGAGGCTTGGCTCTTCGCCGGGACGGTACCACATGTGGAGCCGTTTGGAGCCTTCGCGCCCCAAGCCCTGCTCCAACTGGTGTGTGATGCGGTTGGCATCGACGAAGGGGACGTGCATCCGTTCGGCCACCTGTCGGGGAGCCACCCGATAGAGGCCGTGGGTGTCGATGAGGCTGTCACCTTCCACCATCTTCACGCCGTCCTTGAAGGTCGTCTCGCGGAGCGACTCGTCATCGTCATTTTCGGGTGCCTTGACGAAGAAGTTGCGGCGCACCACGCTGTTCATCAGGATGGGGATGCCGCCCCGCTGGCGTGTCTCGCGCACGAACCGTTCCAGATTGGCATCGAACGTGCTGCCTGGTTCCGTGTGGCGGTCGGGCTTGGGCTTCTCGTCGTTGTGGCCGAACTGAATCACCACATAGTCGCCGGGGTGCATCAGTTCCAGCACCCGTGCCCATCGTCCCTCGTTGATGAAAGAGAGCGATGAGCGTCCGTTCACTGCGTGATTATCTACTCGGATGCCTTCGTCGAAGCACGCTTGGAGCATCATGCCCCAACCCCGTTCTTGTTTGCCGTTCGTGGTGTCTTTGTTGGCCATCGTCGAGTCGCCAATCAGAAAGATGGTCACCGTTCGGCGTGGTGTGAAGGCCGTGAGGAGGCACCACGTGGCGATGCACAACATCAGCATGTTCGTTGTCCGTTTCATTTGGGTGGAAGTGCTTTTTGTGAAAAAGTCGTGTCATTCGTGGTTAAGAAAAACTGGAGATTTCAGGGGGTCAGTTTGGGGTTGCTCCTGTGCCGTTCCTTGTCTCGGAGTGTCTTCTTCTCGAGGTTCTTCCGAAAGGCATCCGTGAGGTCCACTCCTGTCTGGTTGGCCAGACAGAGGAGCACCCAGAGCACGTCGGCCATCTCGTCGGCTGGGTCTTGCGGTTCGCCGGGTTTGAAAGACTGCTCGCCGTATTTCCGTGCCATGATGCGGGCCAGTTCGCCCACCTCTTCGGTCAGGATGGCCATGTTGGTCAGTTCGGAGAAGTAGCGCACCCCATAGGTGCGAATCCACTCATCCACTTGTTCTTGTGCCTGTTGCAGGGTCAGTGTCGTTCTATCCATGTGTGTCAGTTCTTTTGTCTTCGTGTGGCAAAGATAGCGATTCCTGAGCGGAAAAAGGGAAAAGCACGAGTTTTTTGTGGTGGAGTGGCGAGAAAAGTGCTGGATTTTGATTATCTTTGCAACCGATAAGTATTCATTATTCATATATCTATACCACTTCTATGGAAGTCATACAAAGTTTCACGATGATTATACCTGCTTGAAACCAGACATCTATGTGTCGCACATAGATAGGAGCCTCCCAGTCAAACTATTAATAATAGAAGTTGCGCTCGATACGAATCAGGACATAAGAAAATGAAAATGATTGCTATTTGGTAGCCGTAATGAGCATCTGTGCCATCACTTTCATCTTCGTGAATACGGTACGGGCAACAGAGAACACTATGGGGGGAGGAACATGGCGACGGTCACTGCCGCAAGTGTGGAACAAAGAATGGACATTATCGCTGTAGGGCTTTTTGTCCGATTAAAGGTCAGCCTACGGATTGTACTTGTGGACACAGCAAGAACCAGCATGCTTGCACAAACTAAAATCATCCCAACTAGACTTGCCTGCAAAACAGAAGAAAGAGCGGGAACCTATGCCGACATCCTCGGCCTCGGTGTCCGTTCTTTTTCTGTCTTTATCAAAGAATTTCCTAACAAGAGGCTGTTGTCTGAGAAAAGTTTTGTAAATTTGCAACCGTTAAAAGCGATTGAAGTATGAGAACGGAGCATTTGGATTTCATCACCTTCTGTGTTGGCAGCCTGTCGGACGCGCTTCATAAGAGTGCATCGCAAGTGTATGGTGCCCTGCGCTCGTCGGGAGTGCTGAACGACTATATTGTGCCATGTTACGACGTGCTGCACACGTTCAGCAAGGACTATCTCGTGGAGGAACTGACGGAGGTGCTAAAGGAAAGGGGGGCTCTGGCATGAGACTATATCACGCATCGACATTGGTCATCGAAAAGCCTGACGTGCTTCATTCGCGCGACAAACTTGACTTCGGTAGAGGATTCTATCTGACCGCTATTCCAGAACAGGCGGTGCGCTATGCCGAACGTTTTACTCGCAGGGGCAAAGAGGCTTTTATTAACGAGTACGAACTTGACGAGGAAACACCAGACTTTAACATCAAGTCTTTTCCAAGTTACGACGAGGAATGGCTTGACTATGTGGCAGTTTGCAGGAAGGGAGGGGAACCGCAGTCGTCTTATGATGCCGTGTCTGGTGGCGTGGCCAACGACAAGGTGTTCAATACCGTTGACCTGTATTTTGCTGGTGTCATTTCCAAGGATGAGGCGTTGGGGCGTTTGAAATACGAGAAGCCCAATCATCAGTTGTGTATTCTCAACGGTCAGATGCTTGACCACCATCTTCATTTCATCAAGGCTGAAAGGGTTTAGACGATGGAAGCGAACAAGACGATACTTCAAATGAAATATGCAAGGATTGTGGCAATCTTTGCACAGGAGTCTGGGCTCTCGCTGGAAGATGCCCTTTCGTTCTTCTATGATTCAGACACGTATCAACTCATCAGTGAAGGGGTTGCAGACATGCACTGCCGCAGTGACGAGTATCTGGCAGACGAACTGATGCTGGAGTACAACGAAAAGGATGCCAGATAAGTCCCTTTTTCACATCCCACAAATCTTAACTATATTACAATTATACCTATGGAAGTCATACAAAGTTTCACGATTGATCATACCTGCCTGAAACCAGGCATCTATGTGTCGCGCATAGATAGGGGCTTCACTACGTTCGACCTGCGCATCACCGAACCCAACAAGGAGCCGGCTGTGGCTCCTGCTGCCATGCACAGTTTGGAGCATCTCATGGCTACATGGTTTCGCAACAGCGAGGCGAAGGACGATGTGGTGTATGTGGGGCCGATGGGTTGTCTCACGGGCATGTATGTCATCATGACAGGTGCATACACCGTGGAGGACATGCGCCGTCTCACCATCGAGTGTCTGGAGTGGATTCTCACGCAGACGGCTGTGCCAGCCACGGAACCCGCGACTTGCGGCAACTATCTGCTCCACGACCTGCCCATGTGCAAGTGGGAGAGCCGTCGCTATCTCGACCGCTTACAGCACGATTTCCATAGCGAGTACACCCAGTTGCGTGTCACTCTCGAAGACGGCAGGACATTTGCCGACGCATAGGGCATCCATCCCAAATAGAGTTGAAACATGATTGATTCGAGCATATTGCAAGGCAAGAAAGCGGCGTACTTCACGCTGGGCTGCAAACTGAACTTTGCCGAAACGAGTACTGTGGCGCAGCAGTTGGCGCGCTATGGGGTGAGGAAGGTGCAGAAGGGTGAGGTGGCAGACCTGGTGGTGGTGAACACGTGCAGCGTGACGGAGGTGGCTGACCACAAGTGCCGACAGGCGATTCATCGGTTGGTGAAGCAACACCCTGGGGCTTTCGTCGTCGTCACTGGCTGCTATGCGCAGTTGAAGCCACAGGAAATCGTGGAAACGGAAGGGGTGGATCTCGTGCTGGGAAGTGAGCAGAAGGGGAACATCATACCGATGATTATGGAGACCCTCTCCCTAACCCTCCCCCGTAATGGGGAGGGAACCCATCCGGTGAGTTCCTCAACGGCAAAGAACCCGAAAGGCCTCCCTCCCCATTATGGGGGAGGGTCGGGAAGAGGGTCTTTTTCCCCTGCTTGTTCCCGTGGCGACCGCACCCGCTATTTCCTGAAGGTGCAGGACGGTTGCAACTACTACTGCACCTATTGCACCATCCCGATTGCCCGTGGACGAAGCCGCAACGGGAGCATTGCCTCGCTGGTGGAGCAAGCCGAAGAGGTGGCTCGCGAGGGGGGCAAGGAGATTGTTATCACGGGGGTGAACATCGGCGATTTTGGACGTTCGACAGGTGAGACCTTCTTCGACCTTGTGAAGGCACTCGACCAAGTGGAGGGCATCGAACGCTACCGCATCTCCAGCATCGAGCCGAACCTTCTTACCGATGAAATCATCGACTTCTGTGCGCAGTCGAGGGCTTTCATGCCGCATTTCCACATCCCCTTGCAGAGTGGTTGCGATGAGGTGTTGAGGCTTATGCACCGCAAGTACGACACATCCCTTTTCGCCCATAAGATTGAGAAGATACGCTCCGTGATGCCCGATGCTTTCATCGGTGTGGATGTCATCGTAGGCACTCGTGGCGAGACACAGGAGTATTTTGAGAAAGCCTATGACTTCATGCAGCGTGTCGATGTCTCTCAGTATCACGTCTTCTCCTACTCCGAACGGGCTGGCACCAAAGCCCTCGACATTCCCCATGTGGTCACCCCGCAGGAGAAGCACGAGCGCAGCCAGCGTGTTCTTGCCCTCTCGGCACAGAAAACCCACGACTTCTATGCCCGATTCATCGGCACCACACGCCCTGTGCTGCTCGAACACGCCTCTCCCCGAAAGCCCTTCATGAACGGCTTCACCGACAACTACATCCGTGTGGAAGTGCCCAACCAACCTCACCTCGACAACCAGATTGTGCCAGTGCGATTGGATGGATTTAACGAAGCAGGGGATGCCTTGTGTGGGTGTTGTCTTTAATTACGGTATCATTCAAATATCTGCCAGATAAATATTAAAATGAATATGAATCTATGAAACAGTTATTATTAGTCATCTTCTGTCTGCTGAGTTTTCAGGTTCAGGCTCAGAATCAGCAGGAGCAGCTTCAGCACATCCGCAAGATGTATGCCGATGCCAAGGAACAGATAGCCCAGAATGGGAAGAACGGCATGGCTCCCCTGGATGTGAAAGTCAGCATCAGCGACGGGACGCAAGTGGACGAGGACTTTTTCCTTGACGATGAGACGGAACTCACCTTCTATTTCAACAAATATCGTGTCAATGCAGAATTGGACTATCCCGATGCTTCCAGTTGCTATTTTGTCGTGGAGAACTGGACATCGCATGGACACCTCCGCTATCGTGAGATACTTTTTGACCCCCATGAGGGCAACCTGCTCTTCTGCTACACGAGGCAGGAGACGGATGCGGGTTTTGTGGTAGAAACCCGTTACTATTATGATGCTGACGGAAAACTCATCGACCAAAAGCATAAGGTGGGAGGTGCGGATGCCGAGCCTGGTGCTCATAGTTGGAACGATGGTGAGAGTGAAAAGGCGCAGGCCATGCTGTATCTGAATGCCTTCGAGACACTGATGAATACAAAAGGGACTGCATCAGCGCAGAATCGAGGGAAAAAGCCCACTACCCCCAAGGCTGATAGACTGGCATCCATCCGCAGCATCTATGCCCAAGCCAAGCAGAAGGTTGCTGACAATGCCAAGTCGGAGGTGCCTCATGACATGCAGATTGTGGTTCGTGACCAGTCATGGGGACCACCATCAATCACGGAACTGCATTTCTACTTTGAACCCGTGGCAGGTCAAGCAGGGGCTGATGGCAACAGTTGCTATTTCATCTCCAGACATTTTCATCATAACAACATGGGACCCGACCACTATAACGAATACCTGTTAGCCCCTCAGAGCCAAGACCTCCTCTTCTCCTACACCTCTGCCAAAGAAGAGGGTGAGAAGTTCGAGTGGCGGTACTACTACGACGAGAACGGAAAGTGCATCGAGGTGAAGACCGATGCTGACGGTGGAGATGACGGAGTCGGCGACAAGGCTGCCGTCCAGCGGTATCTCAAGTTGTTCAACATGCTGGTCAACCCCTCTGATTGAAAGGAAAAAGATGAAGAAACTGGCAATCGTCATCTTGAACTGGAACGGTGCAGACATGATGCGCCAGTACTTGCCCTCGGTGTTGGAGAACAGCGTGGGCGATGTCATCGTGGCCGACAACGCCTCAACCGACGGGAGCGTGGAGATGCTGCTCAAAGAGTTTCCGCAGGTGCCTGTGGTGGTGCTGGAGCAGAACTTCGGGTTCGCCGAAGGATATGACAGGGCACTGGCACAGTTGGATGATTATGAATACTTTCTGCTCCTCAATTCCGACGTGGAGATACGGCAGAAGGAGTGGGACAGGCCGCTCATTGAGTATATGGATGGGCATCCCGATTGTGCTGCTTGCCAGCCCAAACTGCTTGCATTGAGAGAAAAAAACGCCCAGCGCGTGGGCTGGTTCGAGTATGCCGGTGCCGCTGGTGGTTATCTGGACAAGTATGGCTACCCCTTCTGTCGGGGACGCGTGTTCAGCACTGTCGAACCCGATGAAGGACAGTACGACGACATCGCACCCCTGCTGTGGGGCACGGGAGCCGCCCTGATGGTTCGTGCCTCCGACTGGCAAGCGAGCGGAGGGCTGGACAGCCGTTTCTTTGCCCACATGGAAGAGATAGACCTTTGTTGGCGACTCCGCACGATGGGCCGCGACATCGTCTGCATCCCCAGCAGCACTGCCTACCACTTGGGCGGAGCCACACTCAATCAAGGCAACCCCCGCAAGACCTTCCTCAACTTCCGCAACAACCTCCTCATGCTCTACAAGAACCTGCCCGACCACGAACTGAAGCAAGTGATGCGTGTGCGCCGTCTGCTCGACTATCTCGCCGCCCTCCAGTTCCTGCTCAAGGGCGACACCAAGAATTTTACGGCAGTGTTCAAGGCACGGCGCGCCTTCGCCAAGATGCGTCCCGACTTCGAGAAAGACCGTCGCCACATCCAGCAACTGCGACAGAATGAGCGAGTGCCCCAGCGTGTCGAGTTCTCCCTCCTCTGGCAGTACTATGTGAAGGGCAAGAAAACCTTCAAAGCCTTGATGGAATGAAACGGATGCTGTACATATTGGCCGTCCTGCTCTTCCTCAGCCACCCTCATGCCCAGGCTGATGGCCATGAGGACTTCTCCATCGTCGGCGTGTGGATGATGAAGAGCGAGACCGCCCCCGACGGCAAGGTGACACCCTCCATCTACACAGGCTATACGCGCTGCAAGATTTACGACCCCGACAGTACCTACTACACCGTGCAACTCCACTCTGTGGGCGACGACATGATGATTATCGCCCACGAGATGGGACGCTACCATTGGGACGGCAAGACCTACACAGAGAGCGGTCGCACCATGCCCCTGAAGGTGGTCAACGACTCCACCTTCATTTCCACCTTCCGAGGCTATCAGGAACTCATGGTGCGCTCCACCACCATGACCGAAGAGCGCAAGCAGGAGATTCGCGACTTGGTGAAGAAATATCCCCAGGATGGCGATGCCCCCGTCAAGCACTTTGTCCTTTCCACCACCGAGCGGAAACTGAAGACCGAGAACCGCCTGTTCCTATACATTATTATAATCATGGGCATCGTGGCAGTCGGAGTGGCGGTCTATGTCTATCGCCTGCGGAAACGGAAACGCGAGGTGGAGCGCAAACTGGCGGAGATAGAAGAGGAACACACGCTGCGTCCTGAGGTGGTGGCAGATGCCATGCGGCAGGTGGAAAGCGAGTTCTTCCAGTCAGACTACTACATCGCCTTGCGCCGCCACATCGAGCAAGGCCACAACATCAAGCCCTCCGAGTGGAAAGAACTGGAGCAACGGCTGAAGGTCGTCTATCCCCGATTCGGCAGTAGCCTCTACGGACTCTACAATCTCTCTCCCACCGAGTACCAACTCTGCCTCTTGCTCAAGATTCGCACCGCCCCTGCCGAGATAGCCACGGTGCTCAACAAGGACAAAAGCACCATTAGCAGCATCCGAAAGCGGCTCTACAAGAAAGTTTTCGGCAAGGAAGGGACAGGAAAGGACTGGGATGAGTTCGTCCTTTCGCTCTGATGGACGATTTTCTGACAATGAAACAGTTACAGGGAGTTTGCAAACTATTTGCAAACTCCTTTTTTTGTCTTCGAGAGAAAGTCAACAAATTGCCAACTCCGATTCTTGGCAAGAAAGAACGGGTTTTGTACTTTTGCAAAAGAATTGACAAACCTAAAACCTCAAAAAAAATGAAAAGGATTCTCTTTCTATTCGCCTTGTTGCTGGCTGTGTCGGCACAGGCACAAGAGTCTGCCAAGGCTCAACAAGTGAAGTACACTGTCAAGGGTGTCAGCAAGGAAAACGGCAAGACGGTCTATCTGGAAGACAAGTTGACCTCCAAAGTGGTGGACAGCATCGTCGTAGCCAAAGGCAAGTTCGTGTTCAAAGGGGTGGCAGATAAGGATGCCATTTTTGCCATCACCTTCGACAAAGACAACTGGCAGAGTTGGCACACCCTGTTCTTCAATGACGGCAAAGCCATCAGCGTCAACATGAACGACAGCACACTGAAAGGTTCGCCGCTGAACGAACGGCTGGCCTATTATAACAAGGAAATTCTGGGTCTGCCGGGCAGTTATTATCCAGAGTATAAATATAAGATGGTCAAGAAGATGTTTGAAGAGGAACACGAAACGCTGCTGCCTGCTGCGCTCATCGTGGAAGGCCAAAGGACTTTTGGGTCAAAAGGATTGCTTCGTATGCTGGAAGAGAAGCCCGCTTATGCTGACCACCCAAAGGTTAAACAATATGCGGAGGGGATAAAGAGGATGGCTACGGCAACAGTTGTCGTGACATCGGGCAGGACAGATGAGCAGAAAGCAGCCGACAGGGATGCGAAGGATGCCTTCATCGGTCAGCAGTTCACCGACTTCGAGATGGTGGACACGTTGGGAAACACCCACAAACTCAGTGAATACGTCGGCAAAGGGCGTTGGTTGCTCGTCGATTTCTGGGCCTCATGGTGTGGTCCCTGTCTTCGTGAGATGCCTAACGTGGTGGCTGCCTACGAGAAATACCACACAAAAGGACTTGACATCGTTGGCGTGTCCCTTGACGGAAACAAGATTCCGTGGATGAAGGCCATCATCAAGCAGAACATGTCGTGGGTGCATCTTTCTGACCTGAAGGGAAGGGAATCGCTGGTCACCAAGGTCTATAAAATCAACGCCATCCCCGACAACCTGCTCATCAACCCGCAAGGCAAGATTGTGGCGCGCGACCTTATGGGAGAAGAATTGTACACCAAATTAGCAGAAATCTTTGATGGAAAAAATTAGATATATGAACATTTTTTGTAAAGTATAAGACCGATATGAAAAAGATGATGATTGTAGCCTTGTGTCTTGGTTTGTTGTCGTGTCAGCAAACGGCACCGAGGCAGGATGTGCTGGAAGTCATTTTCCCCACGGGTACGGAAGGCTTTGTGGAGGTGACTTTCGGTGCGGAAGGAGAGCGATGTGACACGTTGCCGATAGTGGATGGACGGCTACTGATGGAAAAAGACAGTCTGCCAGTGACAGTCACATTGAAGTATCTGAAAGAACGAGATGCCGACGACAAGGTGTGGTTGGCGGTGCAGGGCGCCCATGCACGATGGGGAAGCATCCCATTGGGGTATGGCCGCACGGAGGTTACATTCGACTCGCTTTCTTTTCCTGTGTCCGTGGGAAACATTGCAGACGAGTATGGCGATTTTGAAGCCAACGATGTGCTCTTCAATGCCCCTCAACATTTTCGGAGTCAAGACTTCCTGAAAGCCCATTCTGAAAGCGTCCAGGCATTGCACCTCTTGTCGAAATCGTGGAATGCCGACACCTTGCAGATGGCTCTGGATTGTTTCTCCCCGTCGTTGCGCAACTCAGACAAAGGGCAAGAACTGCAGCAACTCATTTTGGCTCGCAAAGAGCGGGGTGGGGTGGCAAGGCTTTTCCCCATGTGGGACACGGCAGGGAGAGCCCATACTTTCGAGGAGTGTTTGGATGGGAAAGAGTATATGCTGCTGAACCTGTGGGCGAGTTGGTGCGGCCCCTGTCGTGCCGAGATACCCGAACTGATAGCATACGAGGAAGAATGTCGTGACCGTGTGGCATTTGTTAGCGTGACCATCGACGAAGACAGAGACGCTTGGCTGAAAGCGGTGGATGAACTGCCGAAATGCGCATGGGCAAACCTCTCCACGAAGTTTGATGGCAGCCCAAAAGGACGACCACGTCCCCCTCTCTTCAACAACGGCTTCGTTCCTTTCTTCTACATTCTCGACAGATACGGGAACACGGTTTACAGTTCGTTGGAATGTGGAGGTGGAAAACCCTTGGACGATGCGAAAGAAAGGCTCAACGAATTGTTGGCTCTTGACACCAAGGCGTCTCGAAAAACGATAAATACCAATAATTGACGATAATTTTGTCCGAAAATTTATTTGAACGGTTACTTAATATGTGTTAATATGAGAAAGATTTTTGTTTCTATGTGTGTTTTCGTGTTGGCGATGTCGGCACAGGCACAAACGAGAGTGATTGTAAACCCCGACTATGACAAGCCGGAGGGAGTGGCTCATTTGGAGCCTAAACGTGTGGAACTGACCGATACGGCCACGATAGTACACCTGAGTGCGAACACCAACTTTTCATCGTTTGAGATGTACAACATTTGGCTGAAAGCCGATAACAAAAAGTATGCATTACGAGGTGGACGACGTATCAGCACATGGGGGCAAGGAAAGCCTGCCTACGAGAAGGATGAGACGATACCATTCTACAATAGCAAAGGCGATACTGTCTTCACGTCCCTTGTGCCTAAAGAAGAGCCTTTTGTGGAGAACAAGAAATACGAGCACACCAGTTTGGCCGATTCGTTGGTGCTGTGGTTCGACCCCTTGCCTGCCGATGCAACCGTGTTCGACTTCTCCAATGACATCCACAACATCAGCCTCATCAAGACGGTGCAGACTCCCACCGACCTGAATATCTTGCCAATGCCCGATGCTACGCCCGACCATTGCATCGAAGCCATCGCTGGCATGTTCCCAGGAAAAGTAGTCTTCATCGACCTGTGGGCAACGTGGTGTGGCCCCTGCAAGTATGGTATAGAAAAGATGGCACCCATGAAGGAGGAACTGAAGGGCAAGGACGTGGTGTTTGTCTATCTGACGAACGAAACGAGTGATAAAGAACTCTGGAAAAAGAGCGTGGCCAACACCAAGGGTTACCATCTGATGCTGCCCAACGAGTATTGGGGCCAACTGCCCTGCATCGTTGCTTTTAGCGGCATCCCTCAGTATTTCCTCTATGACCGTCAGGGTAAGCAGGTCCTCCATCAAATCGGTTTTGCCGACGGGGCAGAACTGCACTTCAAGGCTGAGATAGAGAAGCACCTGCAATAAGGCAGTTAAAGCACCTCCAAGTCCATCCTGCCACATCCTCCGAAGCGATGCTTCCACAGCCTCTAAACCGACGTCGTCGATGTCGGTTAACCGATGTATCCGATGTCGGTTAACCGATGTCCCCGATGTCGGTCAATCGATGTCCCCGATGTCGGTCAATCGATGTCCCCGATGTCGGTTTTAAGGCTATGGGAGAGAGGTGCATGAGGCAGTGGCGTCTCGTCAGAGCAGGCAGTGGGGGAAAGTCTTTTCAGTCATTGTGCCATGTGGAGTCGTCGAATTGGAAAAAAATGACTCATGGGTTAGCATTTTCCTTGTTTGAAGGGTATTGCAATAAACGACGTGATGGAAAAGATGGAAATTCAGCGGCTGTTTCAGCAGCACTATGCCAAGATGTTGAGGGTGGCGCGCACCTTCCTCTACGACGAACAGGAGAGCCAAGATGTGGTCAGCGACATCTTTGCCCACCTGCTTCGTGGGCAGACGGTGCTGCAGGCTGGCACGGAAGAGGGCTACTTGCTGACGAGTGTCCGCAACCAGTGCCTGAAGCGGCTGCGCCACGAAGAACTGAGGCGGAGGATGGAGGACGTGGCTGTGGAGCCAGATTCCACAGAGCCATGTGACGAACGGCTGACGGACATCGACGAGTTTGTCGCTGCCCACCTTTCGCCGCAGGAACAGCGCATCTTCCGACTTCGCTTTGCCGATGGATACCGCTACGACGAGATTGCCGCCTCGGAAGGCATCAGCCGTGTGGCTGTCTGGAAGCATCTTTCCCACGCCCTGAACCTCATCCGTAACCATTTCAAACAGTAAGGATTATGCAAACGAACGACAACCGACAACTGTACCTCGACATGCTGGAGCATCCCGAACGGTACACCGCCCCAGAACTGGAGGCCATGATGGACGAACTCGACCGTGAGCCTGATGTGGAAGAAGCGTGGCAAAGGTTTGAAGCCACACACCACACAAGCAAGACTTCCTCACGCCGATGGCTCAAGATAGCCGCCATGTTTGCAGGAGTCATCCTCATGGCAGGCATCGCCTTTGCTGCCATCCGCCTTGTCAGCACGAAACGAATGGTACCTGCTGCCGTAGAGGTGCAACCTCTCAAGCAGGAACCGACTTCCCCTGTCCAGTTTGACAACGTGCCGCTTGATAGCGTTCTCAGTGTGGTCGCTGCCCACTATCGGAAGGTCGTCTTCTTCCGCGACGAGGCACCGCGCTACATGAAACTCATCATGACGTGGCAATCTGACGCGCCGCTGGGCGATTTTCTCGACCGCCTCAATGCGTTCGATGGGTTGAGCCTTCGCTTGCAGGGCGACACCATTTTTGTGGAAACCACGACAGGAGAGGAGGACAAGCCATGAAGTACATTCTGACTTTCTTGCTGCTGGCGGCATCTCTGGTGAGCCATGCCCAAATCACCCACGACTTTCGCAACACTCCTCTGCTCGAAGCCCTCCAGACCATCGGCCGTGAGCAGACGGACTACACCATCGACATCCTTTCCGACAGTCTCGGCAACCTGCACACCTCGGCCAAGGTGAAAGACCTCTCTGTGCCTGATGCTGTGAAGCGCATCTGCAAGGGACAACCCGTGAAGGTGAAACGGAGCGGTAAGCACATCTTCATTCAGTACAGACCCGAGAAGGATTTCACGAACAGGACCATCCATCTTTCGGGCGAAGTGTTGGACGAATTTCTGAAGATTCCGCTGCCCAAAGCCAAAATCTCCGTTTTGAGGGCAGACAGTTCGGTGGTGGTGGATTCTGCCGACATGGTGAATTTCTACCGAAGCAACATGCAACTGGTGAAGGTGGTGTTCGGGGCTGAGGTGAAAGCGACGGAGAAGACTTATTGGGTTCGTGCCCAACTGGATGGCTACGGCGATGTGTGGCAACGGGTGGACATCACCGACCCCTCGCAGGCAGACGTGGATGTGCCAGCACTGAAGATGCGCAAGATGCCGAGCCGGATGCTGAAAGGAGTGACCGTGACCGCTACGAGAATCAAGATGTTCTATCGGGGCGACACCATCGTCTATGATGCCACTGCCTTCCAACTGCCCGAAGGCTCGATGCTCGACGAACTCATTCACCAGTTGCCGGGGGTGAAGATGAACGAGAATGGTGAAATCTTTGTGAACGGACGCAAGGTCGATGAACTGCTGTTGGGTTCACGCACGTTCTTTGGTGGCAACAAAAAGGTGCTGATGGAGAACCTGCCCTACTATACGGTGAAGCATCTGAAAGTGTATGAGAAGCAGACGGATAGAAGTGTGGCATTGGGCTACGATGTGGAGCCGCGCAGTTATGTGATGGATGTGATACTGAAAGACGAGTACAGCCAAGGCTACATCGCCAATGCGGAAGTGGCAGGAGGAACGAACGAGCGATGGTTGGGACGTGGCTTCCTGCTGGGCTTCACCGACCGTTTGCGCCTCACGCTGTTGGCGAATGCGAACAACGTGAACGAGTCGCGCCATGTGGGGCAGTCGGGCCAATGGAGTCCTGCCCGTGCGCCCAAGTCGTTGCTGACCACTCGCAGTGTGGCAGGAGAAATCAACTACCAATCGGAGGGTGACAAACTGAAAGAGACGTTGCGGGCTGAATACACCGCTTCGACCGATGAGCAGACCATGAACCAGCGGCGTGAGCAGTTCTTGGAGGGACTGGCTCCGACCTCCCTCACGGAGTCGTATAACCGTGCGGGCAACAAGAAATGGACGGTGCACAATACATTTATCCTGTCCACACCCATGTATCTCCGCACAGCAGCCCACTTCGACTATGCCAAACGCGATGGGTGGTTCCATTCTGCCTTCGACGAATGGAGCGAATCGCTGTCCGTGTCGCAACGCACCATCGGCATGAGCGAAGGCAAGGCATGGGCTGCCTATCTGGAGGCATCGGGCAGTTTCAACATCAACAAGCAGAAGCAACAACACCTCACTTTCTATGCCAAAGTGGAACGCAATAACGACGAGAGCCGCCAAGCCCAACGCTATACCCAAACCATCCAGCCCAATGCCTCCCAGCCCCTGCGCTCGGCGGTTCCCCCGTCGAGTCAAACCCAACGCAACACCCACGACTTCTTCCGCCGCTTCACCTGGGCTGCTGGCGACCTCGGCTACAACCTCCATTTCGCCAAAGACATCAACCTCCTCTTCACCGATTTCTTCAACATCAGAAGAGAGCATACCCGCGACTTCCTCTACCATCCCGAAGGGCTACGGGGAGGCGACGATACGTCGGAAGTATCGCTCCTGCTCCCTTCGCAGATAGAAGCCTTGACCGCCATCACCGACCCCAGCAACTCCTACGAGAGCCATCGGAACGACTGGACGAACAACCTGACCATCCGTCTGATGAGGACTGCTAGTATCATGCGTGCTGACTTTCACATGAAGATGACGTATGAGCGATGGTGCCTGTACATTCGCACCCCGATACATCATGACGAACTGCACTATCAGTGCGGAGTGCTCGACACGTTGGCCCGCCAGACGGACTTCCTGCCCAACTTCTCTTTCGACTATAAGAATTACTGGAAAGGAGCACGGCGTAATGTCCGTGTCGGTCTCAGTTTTAATCAAGAATGGCCACTCATCTTTGACCGCATCACCTTCCGCGATGACAGCCAGCCGCTCATCGTCAAACTCGGCAATCCCGACCTGAAGGGAAAGGCATACACGAAGTTTGAAGCGGAATACTTCGACGATGCAGGACCCAATCATGGCAACAGTCACCTGTCTGCCTCCTTCAATTATCACCATCGCGATGTGGCACAGTCGCTTACCTACAATCCTGCCAATGGCGTTTACACTTATAAGCCCATGAACGTGAGCGGTGCTTGGGGTGCCCTAGCCAACTTCAGCATCGACCGAAACATCGGCGAGAAACGCTACTGGTCGTGGCATGCAAACGCCCACGCTCTTTGGGACCATGCCAAAGACCATGCCATGCTGGAGCGGGAAGGGGAGGGTGGCTCAGGTTCAGGAATGGTGGAGAGCCATGTGAACACCGTCAACACCCTGGGACTCAAGGGTGGCGCTCACATCAAATATAACAAAAATGCTTTCAACATCCGTGCGACGGGACAAGTCTACTGGCGACACTCCACTGGCAGGATGTATGACTTTAAGACACTCGATGTCTTCGACTTTGAATATGGCTTTGATGCCCGCTACACACTTCCTCGGCTGAAGACTTCCTTGGTGGCCGATGCCACCATGTACAGCCGTCGTGGCTATGGCAGCAGCAGTCTCAACACCAACGACTTCATTGTCAATGCCTCGGTGAGCCAGCCGTTCTGCAAGGGCAAACTCATCGCCCGACTCGAAGCCTTCGACCTGCTGCATCAGTTGTCGAACACGGGCTATATGGTGAACGCTCAAGGCCGCACCGTGACGTGGTACCGCTCTCTGCCGCACTACGTGATGCTGCACTTGGTGTATCACTGGAACAAGAACCCGAAAAAGAAATAAATGAGAATGAATAAAGTAGAGTATTGAAGTTTCGGATGCTTTCTTCAACAACGAATATTTCGAATACGACGAATTTATACAATACACAATGCACCCAAGGGTGCAACGAATAAAAACGAATGCTGAG